>Ga0310810_10000036_pt1 | contig 166983 bp, 146 predicted proteins | sample NCmetagenome_FD_207641 | JGI IMG/M metagenome (GOLD analysis project Ga0310810, IMG submission 207641) | Soil microbial communities from experimental microcosm in Duke University, North Carolina, United States - NC | ecosystem: Engineered > Artificial ecosystem > Soil microcosm > Unclassified... | reverse complement strand
TCGAGAGCTTTAAGAATCGCCTGCCCTTCCGCACGTGGGACCCGGCCGTTTTGCGCGACTACTGCGACTACGGCCTCGTGCCGGCCGCTGTCGGTTATGTGCTGGCCTGTTCTCCTGAGATTGAAGCTTCGATTTACGAAGTCAGTACTCTCGATGATGCGAATATCAACGCCAGGCTCGGTGTGATCGAGGCGCCCGTCACCGTGATCCGCGCGCCGCGCTTCATGCCTTCACAAGAGGGTCCGATGGACATGACGGCATCACTCACCGCGCCCGATCTTGTTTCGCGCTTCCGGCATGGCCTGGACATCGTCGTGCCCTACTCGCATTTTATTCCGATGGAAGCGCCGGGACTGGTGGCCGATTTTGTTCACGGCGCGGGCGTCGGCGAGCGAGGTCGCTGATGGCAGTCGACGAGCGGGCATGATCAGCGGTCTTGTGGATTTCGCCCTGAGCCATAGTGAAACCACCGTGCGAGACTCGGGGCTCGAATTCTGGCGGAGTAATCTGCCTGTGATGCTTTCGCTCGTCCGCGCGATTGCCGTTTCCGCCCTGCTCGCAGTTTTCGCCAGTGCGCAGGGCGGGCGCACGGCCGAACTGATCCTCCGCCATGGCGTCATCTACACCATGGATGCGGCACGGAGCTGGGCGGAGGCCGTGGCCATCGCGGATGGACGAATCCTCTACGCCGGCCCGGATTCCGGAGCCGCTAAGCTGGCCGGACAAACGACAAAGATCATCGACTTGCACGGACGCATGGTTCTCCCCGGCTTCCACGACTCGCACACGCACCTGATGGAAGGCGGTGTTGGCATGAGTCTCTGCAATCTCAAAGACCTCAAGACCCCGCAAGATGCGCTCGCCGAAATCCGGAAATTCGCCGCGGCGCATCCCGACAGGCCCTGGGTGACGGGCGCCGGATGGGACCTGCCTGTTTTCCCCGCCGGCAACCCACGGAAGGAGCAATTTGACGAGGTGGTAAACGACCGCCCGGCTTACATGGAGTCGGCCGACGGCCACTCCGGCTGGGCCAACTCGAAAGCCCTCGCAGTTGCCGGTGTCACCAAAAATACTCCGGATCCAGCCGGCGGTCGCATAGAGCGCCATCCCACAACCGGCGAACCTACCGGCACGCTGCGCGAATCTGCCAGAGAACTCGTGACAAAGCGGATCCCCGCGGCGACGCCCGCCGAAAATGCGACCGGGCTCAAGCGCGCCGTTGAACTGGCCAATAGCCTCGGCATCATCTCGGTTCAGGAGGCGGATTCGAGCGACGAAGTCCTGGCCGCCTACCGGGCGCTCGACGATACTGGGCAACTCACGGCCAGAGTAGTGACTGCGCTGAGGACGAATGCGCAAAAAGGCGAGGAGCAGGTGGCCGGTCTGGTGGAGAGGCGCGCTCGTTTCACTGGCAAGCGCGTGCGAGCTACCGCCGTCAAGATCTTTGCCGACGGCGTGATCGAGTCCGGAACCGCGGCGCTGTTGGAGCCTTACCTGAATCGCGGCGGGAGCCGGGGGGAGCTCAATTTCGAGCCCGAGCAGCTCACCCGGCTCGTCACGCGCCTCGACCGCGAAGGCTTCCAGGTCCATATCCATGCCATTGGCGATCGTGCCATCCGCGTGTCGCTCGATGCTCACGAGGCCGCTCAAAAGGCCAACGGCCGGCGCGATGCGCGTCATCACATCGCGCATCTCGAGCTGATTGAGCCGGAAGATATTCCACGCTTCCGCGACCTGGGCATCATCGCGAATTTTCAACCGCTGTGGGCTTTCGCCGATCCGTATATCAAGGATCTGACGCTGCCCGTGATTGGGCCGGCGCGCTCACGGTGGCTCTATCCCATCGGCAGCGTCGCCAGAACCGGAGCCATGTTGGCCGCAGGCAGCGACTGGCCGGTCACGTCGATGAATCCGATTGAGGCAATCCAGGTGGCGGTAACGCGGCGGGGTCCCACCGAACCGGAAGGGCCCGCGTGGATTCCGGAAGAAAAGGTAGGCCTCGCTACCATGATCGCCGCGTACACCATCAACGGCGCCTATCTCAATCGCGAGGAGAAAGAAACCGGATCGATTGAACCAGGTAAAGCCGCGGACCTCATCGTGCTCGATCGCGATCTGTTCAAAGTTGCGCCCGAGAAGATCCACGAAGCCAAGGTCGTACTGACACTGCTCGAAGGCCGCGAGGTCTTCCGCGCCTCGACGTTCTAAGCGAAGCGGCGCCGTGGGCTTCCAGGCTCCATCTAGAGATTCCTTTTCTTTCTTTCCTCTGCAATGTGCCGCGCGGCGCGGACCGCAAGCGCCATGATGGTCAGGGTGGGGTTCTTCTCCGGGAACGTTGTAAAGCAGCTTCCGTCCACCACGAACAGATTTTTCACATCGTGCGCCTGGCAGTGCGGATCCAGCACCGACGCGCGCGGATCGGTCCCCATACGGGCAGTGCCGGTCTCGTGGCTCGCAAAACCATTCGGTGCGCCATCGCCGGTCACCATCGTCGCTTTGGCCGCCTGCATCATCTCGATGGATTTCTCGCGCATGTCTTTCCACACGGCCAGATCGTTCGCGCCCCACCGAAAATGAATTACCGGGATCGGAATGCCGTAGGCATCCGGCTTGCCGGGGTCCACGGTGACGCGATTATCGCGCTGGGCGATCACCTTGCCGAAACCCGCCATTTCGTAGAAACCCGGCTGCAGCCGCCGCACCTCATTCTTGAACGGTGTGCCAAAGCCTTTCACGCGCCGGGCGTGATGCGGAAACCAGAAATTGCTGATCTGCGGCTGATAGTGATATCCGCCTGCGAAGCTGCGCTTCTTGTCGTTCGCGTTGAAACGCGGAATGTAGGCATGGTCGGTGGCGCCGTCGTTGTTGATGGGCCGCGTGCCCACCAGGTCTTCCAGATACCCCTGGACGCCGTGCGTGATGTGCCCGGTGAGATACCGGCCCACCAGGTCGCTCGAATTCGCCAGTCCGTTGGGAAACCGCGAAGATTTCGAGTTCAGCAGCAGCCGGGCGGACTCGATCGAGGCGCAGCACACGGCAAACAGCTTCGCTTGCACTTCCTCTTCCTTGCGGGTGACCGTGTTGACCACCGACACGGCGCGCACACGCCCTTCGGTATCCACCAACAGCTCGCGCGCTGCCCGATTTTCCAGGAGCGTGAAGTTTCCGGTGCGGCGGGCTTTCGGAATCATGGCAGTGGCGGTATTGAAGATTGCGCCCACGTCACAGCCCTCCATGCAATGGCCACAATAATGGCAGGCGGGCCGGCCGTCGTAAGGTTTGGTCAGCACGGCTTTGCGCACCGGTATCACCGGAATCCCGAGCCGGGAACAGGCGCGTTTCATGATCTCTTCCGAGCATCGAAACTTGAGCGGAGGCAGGTACTGGCCATCCGGAACAATGTCCATGTTCTCGCGTGAACCCGTGACGCCAATCATTTTTTCGACGTACGAATAATATGGCGCGAGTTCCTGATAGCTGATGGGCCAGTCTTCTTCGATGCCTTCCATGCTCCGCTCGCGGAAATCGCGCTCGGCAAAACGCAGGCAGACGGCGTTCCAGTGAATCGAGCGGCCGCCGACGGCGCGGATGCGGTCCACGCCGATGTGGTCGGGGCCTTCGTAGCGGATGGCTTGTGTAACTTCTGCCGGGTAGAAAGGCTCGCGGCGGGCGCGCGCCGTACCGCGATAGGGATACTCGTAGGGCCAGGTGTGAAAGTGAAAATCCTTGGGCGTCATCATGCGGCCGGCTTCGATGAGCGCCACCTTGGCGCCCGACTCGGCCAGCTCCTTGGACAACACGCCACCTGCGGGTCCCGATCCGATTACGCACACATCAAACATCGGCCGCCACCTCGCTCAACCCGCCTTGTGCTCATCGTGCGCGCACTCTGGAAAATCTACGACCACGGTGTTGCCCTGGTACTCGAGGTCGTCATGGATGCCGATCGTGGATGTGTAATAGCCATCGATCGCGGCTGCTTTCAGCACGCCGAAGAATTTCTCTTCGGGTGTCGAGGGACGCTCTTCGTTGCGGCTGATCTTCTCCACGAGCGCCGTCTGCTGGGGACTGGCGCATTGCGCATATTCGTGCCCGTACGCGTCATGTGCCATGCGATCCATCGTGGCAAGTCCATCGGCCCACAGCTTCTTCACGGCGTCCGGCGAGGACGAGACCACTTCGTCGATGTACTCGTGCACTTTCGCGGCTTTCGCGCCGGGTGAGTGATCGTCAGCGGGGATGATGACTTCCGCCAGTGCGTCGATGGTTTGCGCCTGTTCGGTGTTGAAGTGTTTCAAGACGTAGGGGCCGGTGGGCGCGTCCACCGTTTGCGCGTGGCCCGCGTGAGACACGGTCTGCGGCGCGGCCTGCGTGATGATCGGTAAGCCGAGCGTGGCCGCCGCCGATCCTGCCATGATCTTGAGCGTCCGCCTGCGCGTCGTTTCAGAAGAAAGAATGCCGGGCGAGTTTTTTCTTTCCATGGGTCTCCGGAATTACAACAGTTCACTATACGTCAAAGTTGTAGGTTGCAAGAATCGATCACCGCGCAGGCTTCCTCCGCCGAAACATCAACCCCGACCAGTCCGCATCCACAGCGCAGACCTTGCAGGCCGCAAGGCCAGCAGCAAAACCGGTAGCCATTACATCTCGTTGATTGAAGTCCACCCGGTAACGGCCAGTTTGTTTCGGATGAACAATCCATAGCCCGCCGCGATCCGGTAGCCGCGCGATCAAGTATTCCAGCTCCGCGCCGAGTTCCCTGCGCGAACGGACAAACCAGACCGCCAGCGCCGTCTCGCGGGTCACCTTGGGTTGGAGTTCCACGCCCTCCGGCAGTTCCCCCAGCTTTTCCTCGAAATCGTCGGGAGCTGCCAGCACCGCCACCTTCATGCCCGGTTTCAATCCGAGCTTCTTCACGAGGCTCGATCCTGCATAGCGCTGCATGTGGGTCACGGGTTGGACTGGTAGGGCCGGAGCGCGCTTCGTTGCTTTCTTCAAGGCTGTCACGACTTTTTTCCAATCGGTGAAGACGGCATCCGGCAGTTCGTGGCGAACCCGGTCCACTTTCTCTGCGAGCCCTCCGGCGAAGACAATCGGGATGTACCGCGTCGATTTGCTGTTTCGCAACACAACCGCTACCTCGCGACCGTGCGAAGGAAGCCGATCGAGATCGATCAACACAGCCGCCGGCGATTTCCTGCGGAAATGGCCGATCAGACCCGAAGTTTCCAGTGGCGATGCATCCACCGAAATTCCCGCATCGCGCAGAATCCGTGCCCGCTCGCGAGCCAGATCCTGGTTCCAGCAGATCAGGCGGATTGACGCCATCAGCAGAACATATCAAAACAGGGGTGGCGTCACCGAGCGTATTTGTTAAAGCTTCAGCCGCCGGAGCCGTTGCCGGCAAAGCTCAGTGTTATCCTGAATGCAGGCGGTTGGCTCGGTGCGTTTGCGAAATAGTCTCTTGGCTGCGGTTGCCGGTATCCTTCTTTTTAGCGTCGCCTACGCATTCCAGCGCCCGTGGCGCGAGTATCCCGCCTTCGAGTACGAGGCCTTTCCCATCCCTCCCGACTACCAGGAAAAGACCGAGTGGCTCTTTGCGCGGCTGATGTATCCGCCCGTTTATGGCAACCGTTTCGGCGACTGGAGGGAGGGCCACTCCCACTGGACCATGGACTATCCTCGCTCGGACCGGCACTTCTCCGCCGCGCTCCGTCGGCTGACGCGCATTCACGTCCGCTCGGTCGAGCAGCCCGTCAACCTCGACGACGGCGACGAAGTTTTCTACTATCCGTTTCTCTACGGCGTCGAGGTGGGCCATTGGAACCTCACCGATGCGCAGGCCGCCAAGCTACGCGAATACCTGCTGCGCGGCGGCTTCTTCATGTGCGACGACTTCCACGGCACCTACGAGTGGGAGGTTTTCACCAACAGCATGAAGCGCGTATTTCCCGACCGCCCCATCGTCGACATCGAGAACTCCGACCAGATCTTTCACACGCTCTACGATCTGGACGACCGCTACCAGGTGCCGGGCGCACAGTACCTTCGCAGCCATCAGTTGTACGAGTTTGACGGCGTGGTGCCGCGCTGGCGTGGCATTTACGACGACAAGGGCCGGCTCATGGTCGCCATCTGCCACAACATGGACCTGGGCGACTCCTGGGAGCACGCCGACAATCCGGATTATCCAGCCAAGTTTTCCGACCTCGGCATCCGCATCGGCGTGAATTATGTCGTCTACGCCATGACGCACTGAGCGGGACGCTTTGGCGGCGTCACGTTGTGCTCGAGCCCGGTCGCAACTCTGGGCGCTATACTCGCAACAGGCACCTTCTTATGAAATTCGGGTGCATTCTGGCATCCGCGCTGCTGTTTGGTGCGCACGCACTTCCCAGTTTCTCCAAGGACCTGCTCTTCGTAACGACCAACTGGAACAAAGCCGAAACAGAAGAAGTTCGTGTCATCGATCCCGAAAACGGCCAGATCCGCGTTCTCTGGGCTGGTGGCGCGGAACTGGACGCAGTTGTTTCCCCGGACGGAACCCGGCTGTACGTCAATTACGTTGTTGTTGGAAAAGGAAACGGGGTGGCCATCGTGGACATCGCAACGGGCGCCGTTCTGAAGATGTTCGAAACTCCGCAGCTCATACGCTGGATCTTGCCAAGCCATCCGGCAATGGCGGTTTCCGATGATGGTCGCTGGCTCTATCTTCTGAAGACGAACTACGCCGCGGGATCATATGACTACTTCCTCGTTACTTTCGATACCAGGGAAAGCCGCTTCCTGTCCGGCGAACGACCAATTTCGTCTTGCCCCGGCGCGCGGATCGTGGCTGTGCCCGGCGATGCCAATGCCCTGGTGCTCTGCGGCGGCAGGAACGCCACAGGACTGGCGGGCGAAAATTTTGTATTGCGGCTCCAGCACTTCGCGTACGGCCAGCTCGATCCCATGGGCCGCACGCTTTATCTTGCGGCGTATGACGGAACGCTACGAGCGGTGGATCTGGTATCGCACGAGGTCACGCAGACCAGTCAGGATGCTCCGCTTCGCTACAGGCGGATCATGCCTGCCTCGGGCAGTATGTCACCCGATGGCCGCCTCTGGTGTCTGCCGATCAAGATTCCAGCCAACGGCGAGCAGGGGATCGAGCAGATCCTTGTCTTCGATACTCAAGCGATGAGCATGACCAGCGTGATCACCCCCGCCGGGCCTTTCTCGGGACTCGCACTGAGTTCGGATGGACGGCGCCTCTATGCCTCGCAGTCCGATCTGCAGCCGATCATGGTGATTGACACCGAAACGCGGCGGACGATTCGGACTCTTGCGGTCGGCGCGCAACCGTCAATCTTGTTCGTCGCGAAGACGCCATAGGCAGTCGGCGGAAGCCGCGGCGATCCGGGCAAGGACCTGTGCCCGGATTTGCTCAGATTGTCCCCGTGGGAACGTCATCCGCCGCTGCAATATCTTGTCCAGGTCTTTGGGGCGCCAATTTGCCTCCATGATCCCGCCGCTCGAGTGAGCGCCCCGGCCCAGGAGCAAATGGCCAAGTTCGTGGGCGACAACCTGGCCGAGAATAGGCCCATAGGCCCACTCCCGGCCAATGACAAGCATCTTAAGGTGGTCGGCGTACACATCGGCAAGCGCGCCAAATTCACCGGTGTTTCCGAGCACCGCGCGTCCGAACTCACCAGGCTTGAGGTGCAAACGGTTGCTCACGGAACTGGAGAGCAGCCGCACATCGAATCTAGTGGGGCCGCGCATGACTTGGCAGGTCGAGGCTCCCGCGGCTGCCAGCGGAAGCACGACCCTGTCAGTCCAGTCGATTTCGACTCCATTGGCTCGAAAAATGGCGCCCACTTCCCGTTCGACGATCTCAACCGTATCGCCGGACACGGCCGCATAATTGTGAATAAGAACGGTAATTCTCGGAAGAGGTGGTTCGCCCGTTGCCGCCCTAACTAGAGCCGCACCCAGAAACACGTATCTCTTGATTTCCTGATTCATCGTCGGCCGCGCCGGTTGGCGTGGTGTGATGAATCTTGGCCAGATCGCGCAAACCGATCAATCGCCGGCTGCTGGCTTTCTTGTAAACCGTGAGGACACCTTGGCTGTACAGATAACTCGAACATCTGGCGACGCTTATCGTCCGTGTGAACTGCGTTGAAAAGTGCGCGTTGTGGCGGATGTTATAATTCTGAGCGGCTGGCGCTGACGTGGCAGCAACCTCCACCTACGACGGGATGATCTGCTTTGGTACATTCCAGGTGGACCTCGCGGCTCGTGAGCTGCGGAAAGAGGGGCGTAAGGTCAAGCTGCAAGAGCAGCCCTTCCGCGTCCTGGCTCTGCTGCTCCAGCGGCCGGGTCAGGTGGTCACGCGCGAAGAGCTACAGCAGATGCTCTGGCCCGCAGACACTTTCGTGGAGTTCGATCGCGGGCTCAACACCGCCATCAAGAAGATCCGCCAGGCGCTAGACGACTCGGCCGACACGCCACAGTTCATCGAAACCCTTCCTCGACAGGGATATCGCTTTATCGGTTCGGTCGCAGTGGAATCCGATCAGGTCGCGCCCCGCTCACTGCGAGAGAACCGAATGCGGAATGGGGTACTGGCGAGTGCCGGCATCCTGGCTGTCGGCCTGTCGGCGTTTTGGGTGCCGACCATTGTTCAGCGCGCCCCTGCGTCCAGCGAACTCTCCATTGCGGTACTCCCATTTACTAACTTGAGTGCCGACCCGGAGCATGAGTATTTTGCGCACGGGTTAAGGGAAGAGCTCATCCAAGCGCTGTCGAACGTAGAACAGTTACGTGTGATCAAATCCGCGGGCAAGGCGGAAGATGTTCCGGAGATTGCCAGAAAGTTGAATGTGCGTGCCGTCCTGGCCGGCAGCGTGCGGAAGTCTGGGGACCGCGTGCGGATCGCGGCCAACCTGATCGACCCGGGCGACGGGCACCTTCTCTGGTCCGAAACCTACGACCGCGAGTTCAAAGATGTCTTCACCATCCAGGAGCAGATCGCCCGGGCCATTGTCGAGACCCTCGACCTCAGACTTGCAGGCACGCAAAGCAAACGCCTGGTAAGGGACTCTTCCGTCAGCCTAGAGGCCTACAGCCTCTATCTAAAAGGCCGCTACGCGCTGAATATGGCTACCGATGTTGAAGGCACAAAGAAGGCCAAGCGGTACTTCGAGCAAGCCATTGCCGAAGACGGTACCTATTCGCCAGCTTATGCAGGCTTAGGCGACTCTTACGGTGTGCTCTACGATTGGGAGGCGTTACCTCCCGCGGAGGCGTTAGCCGGAAGGAGGAAGGCGGTTTACAAGGCCCTTGAACTCGACCCCACTCTACCCGAAGCGATCGCTACGCGTGGCGGTGTGGCCGTCGAAGACTGGGATTGGCCCAATGCGGAACTTTATCTAAAACGCGCCACACAGCTCCAGCCGAACAATAGTACCGCCCACCTTTGGTACGGAACGGTGCTGGGGGGACTGGGTCGGTATGCGGAAGGTGTAGCCGAGATGAGACGCGCCGCGAGAGTCGATCCCGCCATTCTCGGTTGTTCGCCGAGTCAGATCTTTTATTGGGCGAGGCAATACGACAAGGCTTTGGAGGAATCCCTTACGCTGCTCGAGCTACACCCAAGGGAGTCGGACATGCACCGGCGCGCGGGGTCCATCTACTTGATGCAAGGAGCGCGAGAGCAGGCTTTGGAGCACTTCGTCGCCGGGGCCGAGTTGTCCGGACACAGCAACTTAGATGAATCGCTTCTTGGCCAAGCGTACGGAATGTGCGGACGGAAAGCCGAAGCGCAGCGGATACTGCAAGGTCTGATCGCCAAATCCAGGCAACAGTATGTGGGCTCACTCAACCTGGCGCGAATCTATGCCGGGCTCGGCGACAACGATAGGGCTTTCGAATACCTGGATAGAGCCTATCGCAAATACGCCTCCGAGTGGCCCCTCTATCTTGTGGATCCAATGTGGGACAGTCTTCGCCCGGATCCGCGATTCACGGCCCTCCTGAAGAGAATCGGCCTGAGAAGATGAAATTCTTTTTGTGGCAACGTCTGACCATCGAATACCGGCAAGATGGCGCCCGCGCGCGGTGTAGCGAGTCCCGACCTGTTATCCCTCGTCCGTCGCCAGGGGCTCGCGGGCCGCCGCGGGCTCGGTCACTACTCCCGGCACCGGCCGGAACGATGAAAACACCGCCAGCGCGGCGACGATTGCGTTGGCCACGATGATGGGAACGGCATGAATCAACACGCCATAACTCATCCACAGCAAGGCAGCCAGCGCCTGAATGCGGCGCAGCCTCGCTGGATGTTTCGAGAAGTATGAGCTGGCGAACGTCGCGGTCGCCAGCCATCCGATGTAATCGGGCATGCGTATCGACTCCACGCTCAATTCGCCAGTGGCGGAGCCGCGGCGGACTCGCGAATCGTGAGTGAGTCGGTCCGAACCTTTTGCCAGTCCTGCAGCACGAATCCGTGCGCATCGAATAGCGCCCGAATCCTTGTCGAATCCCACTCGGCAATTTCTTCCAGCATGGGAACCAGCACGCTCAGGGCGTCCTCGCTCAAGATCGTCCGCCTGGCGATCGGCGTGATGTATTTGTTCTCTGAGACCGCGATCGTCAGCCCGTCCAGGCGATTCACATGCAGCATCACATGAACATCCGAACTGCCGTCGCCCACGTAGACCACGCGGTCATGGCCCACCTGCAGCTTGGTGCGAATGTCCTCGAGCACCGCAACTTTGCCGTAGCCGGCCGCTACACGGATGATGGCCTCGATCTCGCCGGACGGGGCGTACTGGAAACGCGTGCCGAAAATATGTTCCGGCGGAACGATTCCTTCGAGCGCGGATTGAATGACTTCTTCCGGCGCCGCTGAGATTACGTAGAAAGAGAAATGATATCCATCCAGGCTGTTCAACATTTGCGACAGCAGGCGGATGTTCTCCTTCAGCCGGATTCGCTTTCCGGTCTCGATCAGATGCTCTCTGCGCACGCAGCGGTATTCCGGGTCGTGCAGCAGCAGGTATGCCAATTCCGCCCCCTGTTGCGCCAGGTGAATGCGCGAAAGTCCCGCCACCTTCTCCTCAAATCCCGAAGTCCCCAGCAACTCGCTCAGTACGATCCCCGAATCGTTAAAGCTGAGCGTCTGGTCAAAGTCGCTGGCCAGCAGATAGTGCTTTCCATTTCTGATTTTTTGTGTCATTTGAAGCTCCTTTTCCGCGTCCGGGAGGCTAAAAAGAACTCTCCCATGACGTCGTTTGATACCGATTGAACTGAATGGAAGGTGTCTTCTATTGACACCAGCGGGCTATCTCAGTCCTGGAGACACATTTCTGAGATCAGGGATAAGACGAGTGAACGGCAAACGGAGCCGTATGAAACTGAATACTGAAAGTATAGCATAGAGGCCCCCAGGCTTTGTAATCAACTGATTATGCAGTACTTATCGCACAATCTGCCCTCCGCCGAGCGGGGGACTGCTGGTGGTCAGCGACGTTTCTGCAGCAGCAACGCCCAGTCGAGCCACCCGGGCGTCTGGGGCGAAGTCCATTCCCCGCCCTGAACCGGCTGGAGCGGAATCTTTTCTCCAGTGTAAGCGTTAAACCACGTTGCCTCGTAGGTTCCGGGCTCCAGTTTGACGGTAACTTTGCCTTCTTTCGGCAGATATACGGCGTAAATATCGCCGGGTTTGGCCAGGCAATAAGTACCTTTGCTGACCAGTTCGTCGTGCGGCTCTGTTTTCCACCACTCAAAGCTGGTGAAGAAGTCGACCATATGCTCATAGCCTTTGAGCATGACCATGGTGTCATCGCCGCGGCCGTTGATCCAGCCGCCGCCAGTATCCGGCCAGATGTTGGTGCCGCGGCGGCTAGCTTCTCCAGCGGTGCCGTACGCGCCGGCCATGGCGATCTCCCATGCCATCTGCCGCAAGGTTTCGGAAGAATCCGAACCCGGCCCGGGCGCCCAGTGCGGGTAATGATCTTCGTACCCGTATTCCTCGTTTGTTTGCGGGATAATGCGGCCGGTCTTCTTCTGGATCTCCCGCTCCTCGAGCATCAGGGGATGCTGCGGGCGCCTCCAGTCCTGAATCGACGTGAAGCCGAACCAGGCCGAGCCGCGGTCCTGATTCTCACGGTGCACGGGATGGCTGGTGGCCAGGTGCTTGTAGGGATCCCAGGATTCCATCAGGATTCCGGTGGCATGCACCCACTTCTCGTCCCGGAAACTGTCCATGTCGTCGCCGAGGTCGTAGGTGATGTTGGAAAACGCGCTCAACCGCGCCACCAGGTAACGCAGATAGCGCCGCTCGTCCTCGCTGTATTCCGGCGGCTGGGCCTTATGCGTCGAGATGTCCTGAATCACCGAGATAATCATGTCGCGGTCGCGGGAGAACCGCAGCATCCGCTCCCATTTTTGCCAATAGGGAATGTTGAAGCGCGTAAAGTCGATGCCGGGCTGGTCGAAACTCTGGGGCTTTTCGGCAATCCAGGGCCGCAGAGCATAGGTAAAGTTGTCCCCGGTCATCACCGGCTCCCCCCAGAAGATGTTGGCGTTGCCCGCAACCAGCACGCGCAAACGGTTGATTTTAAGCTTGAGCAGGCGTTCGATGCTGTAGCGGATCGTGCTTTCGTCGCGCCAGCCTACCAGCCAGAACGCCGTGGTGCCGTTGAAGAAGTAGTGCTCGCCCGTGCCCTCCCAGATGAAGTGCCACGGATACTGGGGATCGACGCGGATGGGGCCGCGCCGGTGGCCGTCGGTAGCGTGAAACGTGCCGGTTTGAGTTTTCTCGAAAGCGCCCTGCCGGTAAGTGATTGAATACGCGTACTCGCCGGGCGACGACGGCATGAAGCGGATGCGGAAGACGCTGCCATCGGGCGAATCGCAGAATCCTTCGACCTCGGTGCGCTGGGTCGCGCCGGATTTGTGGAACGAACCCAAAAGTGTGGCGTCAGTGAAGGGATTACGAGCGTCGGGCGAGGCCACGTTCACGGCGACTTCGACAAAATCGTAAGCTTCAACGCTCTCGGCCGCCTGCGAAAAAGACACTTCCCTGGGCGCCCCTGGCAATACCGGCGCGAGCGCCAGCGTCAAGAGAGCACACTTCCATGCTGCGTGGTGACGCATTCGATCCCTCCCGATGAAAACTCAAGACTACGGGACCGGCAGACCGCTCGTCTATGGGAAGCCTCCAAATGGTTCTCGATATCCTCTGATCCGCAGAGGCCGGTATCATGGCCTGGCAGTATAAAGGTCATGCGCCAAGCGTACGATCGTCGTGCGATCCGATCAGGTGAGACAAGACGCCAGCATCGGAGTGACGGTAATCAAGCTGGGGCAGGACCCAGGAATTCACGTCTGATTCCAGCGGGTGATCACGCGCGTTTCTCTCTCGTAACCCAGCGTGCTCAGCGATGCAGTACTCAAGGCAAACAGCCGGGCGCAGGCGGGAGGCAGAGCCAGCCAGCAGGCGGTCAAAATCCTCAGAATGTGGCCGTGCGCGAAAAGAGCGACGTCGCCATCAGCCATCATTGCCCGGTCGATCACGAGGCGAGCTCTCGCGGCCACCTGATCGATCGTCTCCCCGCGGGGAAAGCCTGCGATCCAGAGGTTCCAGCCCGGAACCTCTTTGCGAATATCGGCGGTGGTGCGGCCTTCGTAATCACCGTAATCCCACTCGAGAAGGTTGAGTTCGACCTGCGCCGCGTCTCCGTATCCGGCGAGGCGGCACGTCTCCAGAGCACGCTGGAGCGGGCTAGTCAGGACCAGGGCAAAACGCTTACCGGCGAGGCGCCGCGCGATGGCTGCCGCCTCGTCGCGTCCGGCTTCGGTCAGCGGCAGATCGGTTCGCCCGGTATGCGCGCCCGAGCGGCTCCATTCGGTTTCGCCGTGCCGGATCAGCCAGAGCTCTCCCGGCATTCTCTAGGCCAACTCCAGCATGACCTCATCGATGTAGCACCAGCTCCAGTCCTCAGCCGGTTCAAGCGAGGTGACGATGGGGTGCTTGGTGGCGTGAAAGTGCTTGGTGGCATGCTTGTTCTTGGACGAATCGCAGCAGCCCACGTGGCCGCAGGTCCGGCAAAGGCGCAGGTGTACCCATGAGTCCCCCAACTTGAGGCACTCCTCGCAACCTTTGGTCTTCGGCTTAACGTTTTGGATCTGGCTCAGATGTGAACAGATAACGGGCATAAGTTCTCCAAATCCTCAGCGCGGCCGGCTGAGGGGTAAGCGTACCTGAAAGCGAGTGTCACCAGGCTTGGATTCCAGGCGAATATCGGCGCGATGCTTCTGCATGATGCGGCGCACGATATCCAAGCCGAGCCCGGTGCCCTCGCCGACCCCTTTGGTCGTAAAGAAGGGGTCGTAAATCTTTTCGCGGATCTCCTTAGGAATGCCAGTGCCGGTGTCGCCAATTTCGACCAGCACGCCCTCAGGATCGCGCTCGGTACGCACGCTCAACCGCCGCACCGAATCCGCGCCATTTCCGCTCATGGCATCGACAGCGTTATCGATCAAGTTGGTCCAAGCCTGGTTCAATTCGCTTCCCCAGGCGCAAACGCGCGGCAGGTTCCGGTCGTACTCACGCTGCACGATGACTCCGGCCTTTTTGATTTTGTAACTCAGGATGGTGAGCGTGCTGTCCAGACCGGCGTTGACGTCAATTTCCTGCTCCGGCGCCTGGTCCATGTAGGAATATTCCTTAATGGCCTTCACCAGCTCGGAGATGCGCGCGGCGCTCTGCTCCACCTCGTGAGCCAGCGAGGCGGCCGTCAGCAAAGCGGCGTTGCGGCGCAGAACTTCAGGCAGAGGCTCGGGGCCGGTGTGCGCGATGAGCGACTCGAGCTCCCTAGCGTCGATGCCCGCTTCGACAAACACGGGTACCAGCTTCCAGGCATCATGAATGTCATGGGATTCGAGCCAGCCGGCAAGCTGCTCTTCGCGATCGCTCTGTTCGAGCGAGTTGAGAGAGACCGGCGCGGTCGCCAGGCGACGTCCGGTATCGTGCTCGAATTGGGCGATGGCCTCGCGCTGCTGTGGTGTCAACGCGAAGCGGCTCAGCCGGAGATTGGTCTCGCGAGTCGTCGCAAGGATTTCTCCCATGCCGGCGGCTGCGCGTCGGACTGCCGCTGCCGGGTTGTTCAATTCGTGCGCCAGGCCAGCCGAGAGCTTCCCGAGCGACGCCAGCTTTTCCCGCTGCTGATCGGCGCGGGTGGTTTCGCGGACGCGGTCCGTGATGAGCGCCACGAACCTCGCGGTGAGCACCGGCATGCGGCGTAGCATCTCCGGAAAGATACTCGAGGGAAACCATGCTAACCTCGTGGGCGCGACAGCATAGCCCTGTGCGATGAAAGTGGTCATGCGCGAGAACGGGAGCAAGCCCGTGACATCGCCGGCGCGCACGGTAAATATCAAGTCTCCGTCGCGGCGACCGTGAAACTCACCCTCGAAGAAGACGAAGAGGCGGTCCGCAGGAGCGCCAGCGCGGAACATTGTCTCGCCCGGCGCCAGCCGCACCTCGTGGCCCTGCTCCGCGAGCCAGGCAAGATCCTCCTCGGGCTGGTCGCCGAACACTTTATTCTTCCGCAGGTCGTCGACAAGACTCATAACTTCGCCAGGTATTGGTGAATGAACTGCACCGCGATCGAGCCCTCGCCAACACTCGAAGCCACGCGCTTCACCGAACCGTGGCGCACATCGCCCACCGCAAACACTCCGGGCACATTGGTTTCGAGCAGACCCGGATCGCGATCGAGCACCCAGCCTTTGGGACGGCGGTCCTCGCGCGAGAAGTCTGGGCCGGTCAGGATGAATCCGCGTTCATCGCGCTCGATGACGCCCGCCAGCCAGTCGGTCCGCGGCATGGCGCCGATGAAGATAAACAGCGCGCTGGCGGCCACCCGGTCGACCTGCCCGCTATCCCCGCAGTGGATCGAGACGGCCTCGAGCCGCGATTCCCCATGTACTTCACCAACCGTCGACCTGAACTGCACCTGAATATTCGGCGTCTTTTTGATCTGTTCGATCAAGTACTGCGACATGGAGGCGGCGAGCGAATTGCCGCGCACCAGCATCACGACCGAGCGCGCGTACTTCGAGAAATTCATGGCGGCCTGCCCGGCTGAGTTGGCGCCGCCGACAATGTAGACGTCTTCGTCTTTATAGGAAATGGCTTCCGCCTGGCCGGCGCCGTAGTACACACCTGCTCCCTGCAGCCGCTCCATTCCGGGAACATCCAGGCTGCGCCACTGAACGCCGGTGGCAATGAGCAAGGTATGGCAGGAAATCTCACTGCCATCCGCGAGCTTCACCAGGCGATAGGGACCATCGACGCGCAGTCCGACGGTTTCCTGGGGCGCGAGAATCTCGACGCCGAACCGCCTGGCCTGCGCGACCGCGCGCCGTGCCAGGTCGCTGCCGCTCAATCCGGATGGGAAGCCGAGATAATTCTCGATGCGGGAGCTGAGGCCTGCCTGCCCGCCGGGAGCCTCGCGCTCCACGATGACCGTGCTCAACCCTTCCGATGCGCCATAAACTCCGGCGGCCAGACCAGCCGGCCCACCACCGGCGATCACCAGATCGTAGAACTGCAAGCCGGCGCGCATTCGTAAGCCGATCTTCGCGGCGAGTTCGCCGTTGGTGGGAGACGCCGCCCGCGTACCGTCTTGAAACAGCACCAAAGGCAAGTGCGCCACATCTTCGCCCAAGGACTCAGCCAGACGATGCGTCTCCGGGTCGGCGGATTCGATATCCAACCACTGATAAGGCACCTGGCTGCGCGCCAGGAACTCGCGGATCTCGTAGGACCGCGGCGACCAGCGATTGCCCAGCACGCGAATGCCTTCAAACGGCGGGTGGTAGCTCGACGACCAGTCGTCCAGCAGATCGTCAATCACGGGATAAAGCTGCTCTTCGGGAGGGTCCCAGGGCTTGAGCAGATAATGATGGATCTTAACGTCGTTGATGGCGCGGATAGCCGCGTCGGTATCGGCGTAAGCCGTGAGCAACGCGCGCTTGGCATCCGGAAACAGGGCCATGGCTTCGACCAGGAAACCCACGCCATCCATCTGCGGCATGCGCTGATCGGCCAGCAGCAGGGCCACGGTATCGTTGCGCGTTTTCAACTGCCGCAGAGTATCGAGCGCCACCTGCCCCGAGTCCGCGCGCAACACACGATAACGATCCGCGTAATTGCGGCGTAGATCGCGCTCAATGGCACGCAACACTTCGGCGTCATCATCGACCGTCAATAAAACCGGCTTGGCCATAGGTCAGTGGAGAATCCCTCCATTGTAAATGGATTTGATGATTGTCCCGCACCATTGGATTTACCTATGTAACAGGGCGGGTGTGGAGACGGTTACGGATTCCTCCACTGGCGCTGATCGCGAGCCATCAGATCGTCAGCCTCTTTCGGTCCCCAGGAGCCGGCCGGATAGTTCGGAAAGTTCCGCGCGGGCAGCGCAGTCCACACATCCAGCACGGGTTGCACGACCGCCCAGCCGGCTTCGACCATGTCGGCGCGCTGAAATAGCGTGGGGTCGCCGATCATGCAGTCGTAGAGCAGACGCTCATAACCAGTGCTGGGCTCGCTGCCGAAATAGTCGGTGTAGCGAAAATCCATGTTCACGGCGCCCAGATCCAGGATCGGACCGGGTACTTTAGCACCAAAACGAAGTGAGATGCCTTCGTCGGGCTGGATATGCATCACGAGCAGGTTAGGCGTCAACGGCCCCACGGAAGTTTCGCGGAACAAAACGAAGGGTGCGCGCCGGAACTGAATGGCCACTTCCGTGACACGTTTGGCGAGGCGTTTGCCAGTGCGAATGTAAAAGGGAACGTCGGCCCAGCGCCAATTGTCGATGGCCAGCTTGAGCGCCACGTATGTTTCGGTCTTCGAATCGGGCTTCACATCGGGCTCCGCGTGGTATGCCGCTGCTGCTGAACCGTCAATCACACCCTCTCCGTATTGCCCTCGCACGGAACGCGTGAGCACGTCTTCCGGCGCATGCGGCTGCAGAGCATGGAGGATCTTGGCCTGCTCGTCGCGGACTGCATCGGCACCGAAAGAGACAGGCGGTTCCATGGCGGTCAGCGTGACCAGCTGCAAAATGTGGTTCGGCACCATGTCGCGCAACGCGCCGGCCTGGTCGTAATACCCTCCGCGCTGCTCGACTCCCAGCGTTTCGGCCACGGTGATCTGCACATGGTCGACGTAGCGCCGGTTCCAGATGGGTTCGAAGATTCCGTTCGAAAAGCGAAAGACCAGGATATTCTGCACCGTCTCTTTGCCTAGATAGTGATCGATACGGTAAATCTGATCCTCCGTCAGGACCTTTCGAATATCGCGATTGAGCTGGCGCGCCGAATCCAGATCCCGTCCAAAAGGCTTTTCGATGACGACCCGCCGCCAGTGTCCGTCGGTTTGCTCTGTCAAGCCGGCCGCGCCCAACTGCTGGATGATTTCTCCAAACAAGCTCGGCGTCGTAGCCAGGTAATAGAAGTAATTGCCCCGCGTGCCGTGCTTCTGCTCCATCTCGGCCAGCAGTGGCTTGAGCCGCTGGTACATTGCCGGATCGCGGAAGTCGCCTGAACAGTAGTACAGCCGTTCCAGCAGCCAGTTGCAGAAGGCGCAATCGTCGGCAGCGCCACCGAACTCTTTCAGGTCGTTCTTGACGCGGCTCCGGAATTCATCCTGACTGATCTCCTGGTTGGCGCAGCCGACGAGCGCGAAATCCTTCGGCAGCAGATTCTTCTTGGCGAGATTGTAAAGAGCCGGGAGCAGCTTGCGCTTGGTCAGGTCCCCGGACGCGCCGAAAATGACCATAGTGCAAGGATCACCGGGACGGCCATGCTTTTCGTTTGGCTTTGCTTCGATCTTCGGGTCCATAAGCGATTGTGCCACGCGACATCAGTCCCCGGCGGGACCTTCCACGTGCCCGCCGAACTGGAAACGCATAGCCGAGAGCAGCCTCTCGGCGAACTCATCCTCACCGCGCGAGCTGAATCGCTGGTAGAGCGCGGCGGTGAGCACGGGCGCGGGAGCGGATTCTTCGATGGCCGCGGTGATGGTCCACCGGCCCTCACCGGAATCGGAGACGCGGCCTGAGAAGCGGGATAGATCGGGGTTTTCGAACAGGGACGCGGCAGTCAAGTCCAGCAGCCAGGACGCGACCACGCTCCCGCGACGCCACACCTCGGCAATATCCGCCAGGTTGAAATCGTACTGATAGTTATCGGGATTCCGCAAAGGAGCGGTTTCTGCGTCCGCTGCGCGGCCCTGCTTGCCGGCATTGGCGTGTTTCAAAATGTTCAATCCTTCGGCATAGGCTGCCATCAAGCCGTATTCGATGCCGTTGTGCACCATCTTCACGAAGTGCCCTGCGCCGGAAGGGCCGCAGTGTAGGTAGCCGTCTTCCGCCGTGCCGCTGGCCTTCTCGCGTGCGGGCGTTCGAGCCAGGTTCCCATGTCCCGGCGCCAGCGTTTTAAAGATGGGATCAAGATGCGTCACCGCATCGGCGTCGCCACCGATCATCAGGCAATAGCCCCGCTCCAGACCCCAGACGCCGCCGCTGGTACCGACATCCAGATAATGCAACCCGCGCGGAGCCAGCTCTTGGGAGCGCCGGATATCGTCAACGTAGTGTGAGTTGCCGCCATCGACAATGATGTCGCCCTTCTGCAACCGTGCGGCGAGGTCCGCGAGCGAACTGTCCACCGCCGCCGCCGGAATCATCAGCCAGACCGTACGCGGCCCGCTGAGTTTCTTGACGAAGTCATCGAGCGATGAGGAGCCGGTGGCTCCTTCGCCGGCCAACTGCTTCACATTGGCGTCGTTCCTGTCGTACACCACGCACTGGTGGCCGCCGCGCAACAGGCGGCGCACCATGTTGGCGCCCATTCGTCCCAGGCCGATCATTCCCATTTGCATCGTTTGTCTCCGGTCAACGTATGGCTTGCGAGACAGCTTTCGCGAGCGTTTGCAAGCCCTGCTTCACGTCAGGCCCCAGGTGCGCGCGCAATGCGCGGCGCTTGCGCTCGGCCAATACCTCGAAATCGCCGCGCGCCTGCGCCGCCTTGACCACGCCGAAGGTATACTTCTGGCCCGGCACCGGCAGATCGTTCGCGTCGTCGCAGGTAATCTGGAGGAACACGCCGGTATTCGGGCCGCCCTTGTACGCCTGCCCGGTGGAATGCAGAAACCGCGGGCCGAAGCCGACGCAGGTAGCCACTTTCACGCGATCGCGCACCGCCAGCCGCATCTCTTGCAGTAGGGCGTCGTGCTCCGCGTTCATTTGGATATAGGCGAGCAGCGCCAGGTAATCACCGGGCGCGAGACGCTGCAAGTGGGCGCGCATGAATCCGGCGAGCGTGTTGTCTTTGCTCACTGAAGCCAGCGCCGCGGTGTTTGCAGCATCGGCATAGAGCCGGATGCCGTCACCCTCGAATATCGGAGTCTCGGGCGGAAGCGAACCGGTCTTCTCATACTCAGATGTCAATTTTCGGGCCGCTATCTTGCTCGCCTCCACATCCGGCTGGTTGAAGGGATGGATGCCCAGGACGGACCCGACGACCGCGGTGGCAATCTCCCAGCGGAAGAATTCCTGCCCCAGGTCATAACGGTCCTCGACAGCGATGCGCACCACGGGATGTCCCGCCTTCTCGAGCGCGTTCACGGCGGCATCCTGGGCGGCATCGGGACCATCGGTGAAACGCTCATAGACAAACACGCGGTCTTGCCCGTAGACAGCGGGATCGCCCAGCGGTTCGCGATCCACGGGGATCAAGCCGTGGCCCTCTTTCCCCGTTGATTCGGCGAGAAGCTGTTCGAGCCATGCGCCCAGATCCTCGATCGGCGGCGACGCGACGAGAGTCACCTTATCGCGGCCCTGCTGCGCGAGAACGCCGAGAATCGTGCCGAGCACGACGCCGGGGTTGTAATCCGCCGCCACACAGGAGGTGCAAGCATGGACCATCTCTTCGGTACGGTCGAGAAATTTGGTCACATCCACGCCCATGATAGCCGCCGGCACCAGGCCGAAATCGGAAAGCGCCGAGTAGCGGCCGCCAATCGTGGGCAGGCCGAAGAACACGTGCCGGAAGCGGTCGGCCTCCGCCACCTGCTGGATCTTCGAACCGGGATCCGTAATGGCAATGAAGCGCCTGCCATCGCGCCCGGCGCGCTCGAAGAAATACTGCTTGAAGATATTCGGCTCGAGCGTGCTCCCCGATTTGCTGGAAACAATGAACAGCGTCTTCTGCAGATCGATGCCGGCTTCAATCGCCCGGATCTGTGCCGGGTCGGTGGAATCGAGCACATGCAGGCGGGGGAAACCATCACTCGAACCGAACGTACGTGACATCACTTCGGGCGCCAGGCTCGATCCGCCCATCCCCAGCAGCAGGATATCCTTGAACCCCGCTGATTTGATCTCCGCCGCGACCTCTTCCAGATGATGCGTATGCGCGATTTGATCTTCGGTGATGTTGAGCCAACCGAGCCAGCTGCTTTCGTCTTTCCCGGTCCAAAGTGACGCGTCACGGCTCCAAAGGCGCCGGACTCTGCCGGTCACTTGCCAGTCGTCGAGCGAGGCCTTCACCGCGGCACCAATCTTCTCCGGCAACGCGTAAGCCTGGCCCGTAAGCTTCGGCTTGAAACCAACTTTGCATCGCGCGTCCAGCGCGTTGAGCAGTTTGTCGAATGCGTCGGAGAAAATCTTGAGGCCGTCGATCACAAGCTGACCGGTAACCTCTTTCAGGGAGACGCCCAATTTGGGCAGACTCTCGAGCACGTCGTAAGCGGATTCGACGTCTTCCTCCAGGCTATTCCGCAGGCGGCCGTGATCGCGAAAGGCATCGAACGTGGATGGCGGCATAGTGTTGACGGTCTCAGGCCCGACCAATTCTTCCACGTAAATGACGTCGCGATACTGAGGATTTTTCGTGCTCGTGCTGGCCCAAAGCAGGCGTTGGCGAAGAGCGCCTTTGGCTTCCAGCGCCTTCCACCGCGGACTCTTGGCAAGGTCTTTGTAACGCTGATAGGCCAGCTTGGCGTTGGCAATGGCGACCTTGCCCTGGAGCGCGTGCCCCTCGGGTCTGGCCGCCAGCATGGGGTCGATGGCGGCATCGATCCGGCTGACAAAGAAACTGGCCACGCTCCCCACTCGGCTGATGTCGCCGCCTTTGCCCGCACGCTGCTCGAGCCCCGCCATGAAGGCTTCGGCCACGCGCTCGTACCTCTCGACCGCAAACAGCAGCGTCACGTTGATATTGATTCCCTCGGAGATAAGTTGCTGGATGGCTGGAATGCCCTCCTCGGCGCCGGGGACCTTGATCATCACGTTGGGCCGGTTCACGAGCTTCCAGAGCCGGCGGGCCTCGTCAATCGTTCCCTGCGTGTTGCGTCCCAGATAGGGAGACACTTCGAGGCTCACGTACCCGTCGCCACCCCTGGCCTGGTCGTAGACCGGACGCAGAATGTCCGCGGTGTCCTGGATGTCGGGAACGGCCAGGCGCTCGAAGATCGCGGCGGCATCTTTCACGCGCTCTTTTTCGAGCTGCTGGAGAAGCACGGCATAATCGTTGCTGCCGGTGATGGCCTTTTCGAAGATGGCCGGGTTCGAGGTGACGCCGCGCAAGCCGTCCTCCACGATGTGTTTCTGCAGTTCGCCGCTCGAGATCAGGCCGCGGCGGATATAGTCGAGCCAGAAAGACTGGCCGTAATTCAGTAGCTCCTTCAGGGGATTCATACGACTCCTCTATGTCCGTGGCAGATGGCGAGGCGAGCTCCTCATTTTTTCATGGGCATGAACCGGGCACAACAGGCTGCACGACATCAGGCTAGCAATTAACAGAGTTGTTAGATGCTACTACTCGTCCAAAAGGAGCAAAATGGCGAGATCAAGCCGTCCGGGCTGAGTGGAAGTTAGTCGATTTCAAAAGGGCGTGATCCGCCGGTCTGATTAAGGCGGATCACATGCCTCGTGGCGGTTACGCCGGCACCTGCGGGAACGTCGGAATATTCTCGTGAATGGACCGCTAGTCGCGGCCCGCGCCGTGTCTCATACCGCCGACCCGGGGACTCGCGGGCCTGTCCTTGATCGTGTAACCTGTCGGGATCTGGAACAGCGTCGCATCCGGCTCGGCCTGCGCGATATTCGTCAGTTGCATGACCATGTCTCCGAAACGTGGATCGGAACTCTTGATCATGACAGGAACCTTGAGGTCCGTGGATATCCAGGTCTCGCGAACAATCTGGATCGGCTGCTGATTCCCTATGGCCCCTGCGGGGATCGTTTCGGTCCTACGCGTTCCGGTTGCGGACACGCCGTTGACAGTTTGAGTTCCAAGGCTGTCGGTCTGCACTTGCGCGCCAGCGCCTCCGAAATGCCCGCCGGGATGAGGGCCCGGGCCCTTCAGCGGCTCGTTGTGCTGAGGGACGGGCATCTTGATCGCCGTCATCTTCGCCGGGTTGAGGATATACGAGAAGCCCGCAGCGGGATCGAAGATCGCGATGATTGTTTCCGTCTGGCCGCTGGAACCGGCCGGCCCGGTTCGCGTGCGCTCCGTCCGCACACGGCCCTGGCTGTCGCGATACACCTTAGACTGCTCTTGCCGTGAAATCAGGTTGCCGCCCGCCAGAGTCTGCTGCATCTGAGTAGTCTGCACCGCCGAGTAGGGCGCACCGAGTACAGGAGCTTTTGAACCGGGACCGACGGACATCATGTCGAACCGCGGCCCGAAACCTCCATGCCCTCCTCCGCGAGGCGGCGCCTGCGCCGGTAACCAAGCGGCAAACACAACCAGAAAACTGAGTTTTGCGGCTATTTTCATGGTCCTTTCCTCCTTAACGATCTCAAAAGTCGACAGCTTCCAGCACTCGTACGCCGCGCGGAAACCAATTCTCGCCCAACAAGAGGTCAGCGGGTATCTCATCTGTCTCCGCGGCATCGACGTAGACGCCCATGCGGGCGAGCGCGGCTGGACGCAACTCGGTACGAACGACCCGCACGAACTCACCTGTCGCCAGAGGCGGAGCATAGGGGACCTCGGCAAAGTCGTCGTTGGATATAAGTTCGTCCGGACCGGACGCGCCCATGGTACCCGCCGCGCTGCTCGCCACCCAGTTCGCCGATTCTTGAGAAGCGCCGGGAATCGGATTCTGCGCCGGGCCGACTGATCGCAGACCACTTCGCCAAACATGGCCCAGGGCGACGGCCAGTAGCAGGACAGCGGCCATACCAAGCGCCCATCGCAGCGACGGGCGGAAGGCGCTTGGACGTGCCTGCTCGAATGCGCGCATGATTCGTTCGCGCTGCGCGTCCGGTTGCCGCCGGGCCAAAGCGTGAGCGCGCATTTTCCGGAACTGCGCGCTAAGGGCGCGCTCGCTTTCCCATCGCTCACGGCAAGGCGGGCATGACTTCAGGTGGCCCTGAAGCTGCACGCCTGGCGGCAACCCCGCCCGCGCGCATTCCACGAGTTCTGGGATGCGTGCACGACAGTTCATCATGTCACCTTGCCACGGTCGGCGAAGTCGCTGTGAGCGGCTTCAACCGTGTGGCCAAAAGCGCACGGGCGCGATGCAATCGCGATCGAACGGTTCCCACCGCGCATGCCATGAGCCGCGCGGCATCTTCGTAGGTCCGCTCCTCCAGATCGCACAGCACGACGGCATCCCGATACGGTTCGGGCAACTGGCGCAGCGTCGCGTAGAGAGCAGCCGTCATCTCATCGCGGATGAGATCGCCGAGAATGTCGTGCGCGCCGGGCAGGTCACGAGGGTCCGCCGCTCTTTTCCCGGCGTGTTACGCGGATGAGGTTCCGCGCGACACCGTAGAGGTAGGCTTCGAGTGGGCCGCGCCGCGCATCAAAACCGCCGTCGGGCCCCATCAACCGCAGAAACACCTCGTGCGTGACCTCCTCCGCCACCGACCAGCTCCCGGACATGTGCAGCGAATAGCGATGAAGTCCGGGTTCGCGCCGTGTGTACAACTCGGCGAAGGCATGCTGGTCGCCCTTTCGCATACGCCGATACAGCTCTTCGTCGCTCGGCTGCATCAAGATTTCGCTCTGTATTGCGTTTCGGGCACAACAAGTTCCCGGCTGCCCTCGTTTTTTGGCGAGTCTGGGGTTGTTGGAAGGTAAAAGGACGATTCCGCGGCCCGTGAGGTTACAGTTTGACTGTCCTCCACGGCCCGGCGACCTATTGCTAGAGCGGCGCTGTGGCTTATCGCGACTTAAGGTATCGGTCGAAGAACGCCAGCATCCGTTGCTCGGCGCGCTCGGCGTCGGCGCCTTTGAAACCGTGATCGGCGCCATCGATGGTTTCGAGTTCGGCGTCCACACCCGCCGCGAGCAGACGGTCGATGATCCAGACCGACTGCTCATACGCTACGTAACGGTCCTTGGTCCCCTGAATAGCGAGCGTGGGAGCGGCATCGGGCGTGACCCAGTTGAGCGGGCTGGCTTGAATGTGCGTGAGGCGGGCGTGATTCAAATCACCGCCGAGGAACAGCGGGAGGACCTCAGCCGCATCTACACTTTTGCCATACGACTTGGTGAAATCCGAAGGCCCGTAGTAATCGACCACGCAGGATACGCGGCTCGACTGGCTGCGGTTGGGTCCATCGCCTTCGAACCGTGGCATGCCCCCGGTCAATCCCAGGAACAGTGCCAGATGGCCGCCCGCCGAGCCTCCAGTTACGCCGATGCGCTCGGGATCGATACCCAGGCGCGCCGCATTCGCGCGAAGGTAGCGCACGGCGGCCTTGACGTCGTGCACGGCCGCTGGAAACGGGGCTGCCGGCGCAAGGCGATAGTCGACGGTGGCGGCCACGTAGCCGCGCTGCGCGAGGCGAATGCATTGCGCCAGATAGCCTTTGCGCGAGCCGGCGCGGAAGCCGCCGCCGTGGATACAAACCACAGCCGGATGCGCTGGCCCGGTGTCGCGTGGACGCACGATGTCCATCACCTGCTGCGGGCCGGCGGGCGCATAGGCGACATCAGGCTCAAAAAGCAAATCGTCGGGAATCGTGGGAGCCGGAGCCTGCTGGGCGTGCAATACCCCGCAAAGTATCGTGACGAGAAGAATGATTTTTCTCATGAGTGCGCATGATATCGCAGTTGACCGCGGCTCCATGGTAACGCCACCGGCGAATCGCTGCGGTAGAATCCTCTTAGATGATTCGTCTGGGAGTACTCTGCGTTGTTCTGTCACTGGGTGTCCAAGCCGCCGTGCTACCCATAATTCCGGGTGATTCCCAGCGTGGTGAAAAGCTTTTTGAGGCTGAGCGTTGTGTCCAGTGCCACAGCATCGACGGGAAGGGCGGGAAGATAGGTCCCGATTTGGGCACGCGCATCGATCGCAGCTTCACTCCGGCGCTACTGGCCAGCACCATGTGGAACCATGCGCCGGTGATGTGGGCGGCAATCGAAGGCGCGGGGATCGAGAAACCGAAGCTGAGCCCGGAATCCGCCGCCGACCTGTTCGCGTTCTTCTACTCCTCGCGATTCTTTGACAAGCCCGGCGATGCGGCGCGTGGCAAGCAGGTGTTCACCAGCAGGCACTGCGCCGACTGCCATGGCGTGACCGAATCGAAAGCGGAAAATGCGCCACCCATAGTTAAATGGGATTCACTGGGGCAGCCCATGGTTCTAGTGCAGCAGATGTGGAACCACAGCGGCCGCATGCACGAGGCTTTCGCGCGCAGGCATATTTCCTGGCAGGAGCTGACCACGCCGGAATTGACGGACATGCTGGTCTACCTGCGTACGCTGCCCGATACGCAGCATCTGCCTGCGCGTTTCGCCTACACGTCAGGGCAAGGCGGCGAGGCGATTTTCCAATCCAAAGGCTGCATCAAATGTCATACTGGCAAACTGTCGCTGGATGACCGCCTGCACAATCTGACTTTGACCGATATCGCGGTCGACATGTGGAACCATGCGCCCAGAATGATCCAGCCGCCGCCCAACCTGACGCAAGACGAGATGCAGCAGTTGTTGAGCTATCTGTGGATGCGGCAGTTCATCTATCCTGCCGCCAGCGAAGCCCGCGGCAAGCGGGTCTTTCAGCAGAAGCACTGCGCCGATTGCCACGCCAGCGGAAAACACGGCGCGCCGCCGTTGCCGGGGCAGGCCAGGAAGTTTTCCGAAGTGACGATTATCTCGGCACTGTGGCGGCACGGGCCGCAAATGCTGCAGCGAATGCGTCAGGCCAACATTGCCTGGCCGCGGTTCAATAACCCGGAGCAGGTGGCGGATCTGCTGGCTTATTTGAATTCGGTGCAGTAGAGTCCGACAGAAAGACGGGACGCTCTCTGCGATTTGTGCTTCCGCGATGGACGGGCGGGAATGAGTACTCTGCTTACTGCCCGCTTCCCTCGAAGTAATTCCCCGTGATATTGCCTTCCATGGTGTTGTTCTCGACCCGCACCGTGCCGGGGCCTTTCACTTTGTAAACCGCATAGCGCTGCGTACGACTGGTGGTTCGCGTGTCGGCGATCTGGTTGTCCTCGATCACGATGTCGCCCGTCGGCGGCTGAACATAGAATCCGTAACCCGCCTTGACGCTGCCGTTGTCCAGCACTTTGTTATGGCGAAACGTATTGCGGTGCCCTGCGTTCATAAGCGTTTCCTGGCGGAAATACACGCCGCTGACGCCATTGCGCGCGATGGTGTTGCCCGTGAATTCGTTGTCGGTGTCCTTGTGCCCGATGGAAATGCCGTAGTGGCCGTTGTCTTCAATGATGTTGTTGATGAATCGCCCGTGGCGCACGCGCCAGCACAGGAACAGGCCGATGTCGCCGTTGTGATGCATGCGGCAGTTCTCGACCACGGAATTCGCGCTGCCGGTTCCAGGATGAACACCGTAACCTGTCTGCCCGTAGGACTCGCTGTTCGTTACGTGCACGTTTTCCGAAATCTGGAACGAGATACCGTCGCCATTGTAGTTGCGGGCCACGCACCGGTTGACCGTGACATTGCGCACGTCGTACATATAAATTGCGCCGCCGCGGCAGCCGTCGAGGTATGCGTTCTCCGCTTTGTTCCCGTCCACGATCAGGTCTTCGAAGGTGACGTTCTCCACGTTCATGGCGCACAGAATCGGGAAGGTGTTGCGAATGCGCCCGTGCTTCTGCTCGGAATCGTAGTCCCGGACGGTCATCGGATTGATGTGCAGGATTTTTCCGTTGATCGCGTCTACTTTCGAGATACTGACGTCCCATCCCGAGTTGAGGGTATCGTCGAGCACCTCGACTCCCATGCCGGCGCGAAACTTTTCCGGCTCGGCGACGGCCAGATAGCTCTCGCCGTAGTCGCCGTCTTCGGCCAGTTTGCTTTCCACGCCGCGGCTCTTGAGCAGAATCGTCTTGCCGGCGGTTCCGCGCACGGTGATGCCGGACGGAATCAGCAGGCTGTTGTCCATCTGGTACGTCCCCGGGCCAATGACCAGCGTGTCGCCGGGGTGCAGCATGTCCGCGGCCTTCTGCAACGCCGCGCTGTCGGTGCCCGCGACGTCGGCATTCCCCGACTGGGCGACCGTGATGGTACGGGCCGGAAGACTTGATCCGGAACCTGAAACAAGACTGCAAGAGAGGCTGGCGATCGACGACACAACTACGACTGCGATAACGTAGACGGGTAGACGCATAGGTGCGAACTCCTGTTCACTCATTATCTCTGAAACGCCGGGCCGCACAAGCGCGGAGTGAGACCGCGCGTCTGTCAAACTGGCATGGAGTGGTGAAATTGCCGCGGGAGCTGATGGAGACTTTTGGGGCCGGCGGGCCGGTTTCTGGGAAGATAGAGAGTTTCGATGCTTCTCTCCCAGCTCTTTCGCTCATTCGTGCCGCTTCGCAATCCGATTGGTTTCGGCGCCAGCGATTTTATCGAGCTGGCGTTTACGCTCTTGCTGGTGGTGCCGGCGCTGGCGTGGCGTCCGTGGATTGAGACGTACGCCGCGAGACTCGCGCCGCGGACAGGCTGGTGCATGCTGGCGCTCGCGGCCTTGCCGGTTGTGCTGCGATTGCTGCTTCTGCCGCAGCATCCTGTTCCCGCCCCGAACATCAGCGATGAATTCAGCCACTTGCTTGCCGCTGACACGTTGCGGCACTTTCGTCTCGCGAACCCACCACATCCGCTGCACCAGTTTTTCGAAACGCTGGATGTGCTGCAGGAGCCGAGTTACAGTTCGATCTACCCGATCGGCCAAGGCGCGGCGCTGGCGGTCGGCTGGATAGTCTTCGGATCTCCGTGGGCGGGCGTGGTTCTTTCAGTGGCCGCGTTTTGTGCGCTGTGCTATTGGATGCTGCGCGGCTGGACCACGCCTGGGTGGGCGCTCGCCGGTGGTCTGCTGGCCGTGTTCCAGTTCGGCCCTCTGAACGAGTGGATGAACGGCTACTGGGGAGGCGCTGTTTCGGCGGTGGCGGGGTGTCTGGTCTTTGGGGCGATGCCCAGATTGCGGAAAAGATGGTTGGCGCGCGACGCGTTATTGCTGGGTCTCGGCTTCGGTCTGCAGTGGCTCACGCGCCCGTACGAGTGCATTTTGCTGGCGGTGTGCGTGCTCGTCTATTTCTTGCCGGACCTACGCAAGCTCTTGCCAGCGCTACGCAAACCGGATGAAGCGCGTAAACTTGCGCGAGCTGTGACGGTCGTCGCGCTGGTGATGCTGCCCGCGGCCGCGATTACGCTGATCCAGAATGAACAGGTAACCGGCTCGTGGACCACTCTCCCTTATATGCTCAGCCGTTATCAATACGGCGTGCCGACGACATTCACCATACAGCCGAATCCCGTGCCGCATCGAGAACTCACGCCGCAGCAGCAGCTCGAGTACAAAATGCAGCTTTCGTTTCACGGCAACACACCCGAAACCATTCCGCGCTTTCTGGGGCGCCTCGAGTACCGGGTGCGCTTTTACCGCTTCTTCTTTTTCGCTCCGCTGTATCTCGCGCTCGCGGCCTTTCTTGTCGCGCTATCCGAGTGGCGGTTTGCGTGCGTGGCTCTATGCCTGCTGATTTTCGCGCTTGGCGTTAATTTCTATCCATTCTTTTTCCCGCATTACATCGCCGCGGTAACCTGCCTGTTCGTGCTTGTGAGCGTGACTGGCGTGGAACGGCTGAGCCGGCTGACCATACGGAGCTTGCCGGGAGGCCGGGAGGCAGCAATGTTGATCCTGCTTCTCTGCGCAGCACATTTTCTCTTCTGGTACGGAATTCATTTATTCGATCAGCAGCCGTTTTCGATGGCGCTGGGGCAATACGAGACCTGGGACGCCATCAATCACGGCGACCCCGCCGGGCGGATCGCTATCCGGAGAGCGCTGGCAGAAGTTCCCGGTAAGCAACTGGTTTTCGTTCGTTACTGGCCACAACATATTTTTCAGCAGGAGTGGGTGTACAACGCGGCCGACGTGGATGGCGCACGCGTGGTATGGGCCCGCGATCTCGGCGCCGATGAGAACGACAAACTGCGCCGCTACTACCCCGGTCGCACAGTCTGGCTGCTGGAGCCCGATGCCAGGCCGCCGAAGCTCAGCCGTTATGAGTCAGCTCCGGTGATCCATCTTGGGGTGGCGCCTTAGGGCCTGTCATGTTTCTCTTCCAGTTCTTCCGCTCGTTCCTGCCGCTTCACAATCCCATCGGCTTCGGCGCGAGTGACTTCATTGAGTTGGCATTTGCCGTGCTGCTTGTCTTTCTCGTAATAGCGCGGCGTCCCTGGCTTGAGCCTTATGCGCAACGGCTCGCCGGGAAGACCGGTTGGTGCATGCTAGCACTTGCCCCCTTCCCGGTTGTGCTCCGGCTGTTACTTGTGTTTCATCATCCGATCCCCACGCCGACGGTTTCCGACGAATTCAGCCACTTACTCGTCGCCGATACGCTGTTACACTTCCGATTAGCCAATCCTCCCCATCCTTTACATCGGTTCTTCGAGACTTACTTTGTGCTCCAGGAACCAACTTACAGTTCCATATATGCACTCGGCCAAGGCGTCGTGCTGGCTATAGGCCGTGTACTCTTCGGTCATCCTTGGGCCGGCGTAGCCTTGTCTGTGGCCGCGTTTTGTTCGCTCTGTTACTGGATGTTGCGGGCCTGGACGACACTCGGCTGGGCGCTCCTCGGCGGACTGCTCGCGGTATTTGAATTCGGCCCTTTGAACCAATGGATGAACGGCTACTGGGGCGGCGCAGTCTCCGCGGCCGCAGGCTGCCTGGTGTTCGGAGCCCTGCCCAGGCTGCGAGATGGCGCCAGGGGGCGCGACGCCGCTTGGTTAGGCCTCGGGCTGGCTCTGCAACTACTCAGCCGGCCGTATGAATCGCTCTTTCTGATGGCGAGCGTATTACTATTTTTCTTGCCGGTTCTGCGGCAGCGGGATGAAGTACGCAGGCTGGCGCGGGCAGTGCCCTTGGTCGCGCTGGTCACGCTGCCGGCCGTCGTCATCACTCTCGCCCAGAACAAACAAGTTGCCGGCAGCTGGACGACTCTCCCTTACGTACTTAGCCGCTATCAATACGGCGTACCGACAACTTTCACTTTTCAATCGAATCCAATCCCTCACCGTGAACTGACTACCGAGCAACAGCTTGACTACAAGGTGCAAGTGCTAGTGCATGGGGAAGATCCTGACACTATTGGAACTTACTTCGATCGTCTCGGGCAGCGTGTTCGGTTCTACCGTTTCTTCTTTTTGACGCCGCTCTATCTGGCGCTGCCCATGTTTCTTGTCGCCTTACGTGAGTGGCGCTTTGTCTGGGTCGCTCTGACCCTGCTTCTCTTCAGCCTCGGCGCAAATTTCTATCCCTACTTCTACCCGCATTACATCGCCGCCGTCACTTGTCTCTTGCTTCTGGTGAGTGTGACGGCGCTCGAACGTCTGCACCGGGTGACCATGCGTGGATGGCCCGCCGGGCAACAGGCGGCCGGTCTGATCGTCTTTCTGTGCGCCGCGCATTTTTTATTCTGGTATGGTCTCCATGCCTTTGAAAATGAGGATCTGGCCAGGGCGCTGGTACCGTACGAGACCTGGGACTTGATCAACCACGGAGATCCCGAGGGCCGGCGAGCGATCAACAACCAGCTTGCGGAGATCCCCGGGAAGCAACTGGTGTTCGTCCGTTACTGGCCCCGGCATACGTTTGCCGAGTGGGTGCACAATGCGGCCGACATTGACCGGGCTGGAGTGGTCTGGGCCCGTGATCTCGGCGCCACGGAGAATGAAAAATTGCGGCGTTACTATCCGGATCGCACGGTCTGGTTACTGGAACCGGATGCGAAACCGCCGCGGCTGAGCCGCTATCCAACCGAGGCGCCCGGAGGCATGACAACCAGTCCGTAGCTTTAAGGCAGCCCGAACACAAACAGCGCCGAATCCCCGGCAATCGCCACGTACTGTTTCCCATCCACCGCATAAGAAATCGGCGAGCTGCGAATCTCGCCGCCGGTCTGGTAATGCCAGAGCTTCGTTCCGGTTCGGCTGTCGAGCGCGACCAGGCTGCCTTCGGGATCGGATGCGAACAGCACGCCGCCAGCCGTGCCCAGCACGCCCGCCGCGGCCGAGCCCAGGCGCATGGGGAAGCTCCAGCGAATGTCGCCGGTCATGGGATCGATCGCGCGTACCGAACCCGGTGCGCCACGCTTGTGATCCTCCTGCGGATCGCCGCCAGTGAAAGGATCGCCCGGCTTCGGCGTGATGGTTTCGCGTGTATAGTTGGCGCAGCCTTCGCGCACTGGCACGTAGAACAGGCCGGTTTCAGGATCGTACGAGGGCGCGGCCCAGTTCGTGCCGCCAGTGGCGTCGGGACAGACATAGACGCCTTTGGGGGTGGGATCGGTGTTGGGCAGAATGATCGGCCGGCCCTTGTCGTCGAGACCCGAGGCCCAGGTCTGGTGGGCGAACGGCTTGCCGAGCAGGAATTCGCCGGTTTCGCGGTCGAGCACATAGAAAAAAGCGTTACGATTCGCCTGGATCAGCAACTTGCGCATGCGGCCGCGGAACTGCGCATCGACCAGCACAGGCGTTTCCGTCGCATCCCAGTCGTGCACGTCGTGCGGCGTGAATTGGAAATACCACTTGAGCTTTCCCGTAGCGGGGTCGAGCGCCAGCACGCTGCATGCGTACAAATTGTCGCCCAGCCGTGTGGTCCCATCGTAGTCCGCGCCCGGATTGCCTGTGGCCCAGAACAGCGTATCGGTTTCAACATCGTACGTACCGGTCATCCACGTGGGCGCGCCCCCAACATCCGCGGAGCTTTCGGGCGACCACGAAGCGCGCGCGGGATCGCCTTTCTGCGCGATGGAGTAAGTGCGCCAGAGTCTCTTTCCGCTGGTAGCGTCATAAGCGTCGACCAAACCCGTGAGCGCGCATTCGCCTGAAGTGATGCCGACGATAATCCTGCCGTCGATGGCGAGCGGCGCATGTGTGATCGAGAAGCCCTGACGATAGTCCGCGACCACGACGTCCCAGATCACGCCGCCGGTCTTCGCATCGAGCGCGACCAGATGAGCGTCGAGCGTGGCCATGTAGAGCCGGTCGCCCAGGATCGCAAAACCACGGTTGGTCATGACCGTGCATTGCTGATGCACGTCCGGAATGCGCCGCGTGTAGCGCCAGATTGGACGGCCGGTGCGGGCATCGAGTGCGGCGGCATTATTGAGCGGCCCAGTGACGAACATGATGCCATCGACCACTAGCGGAGTCACTTCAACATTGGTGCCCGCGAACTGGAACGACCACTGGCTGCGCAGAGAGCCGACGTTAGCCGGCGTGATGGATTTCAAACGGCTGTAATGCGTGCCCTGCAAATCACCCCAGTAAGTCAGCCAGTTCTGCGACTCTTCACGGGCGTTGCGCAGGCGCTGGAACGAAACATTCAGATCGGCGCTGGGCGTCCACGATCCCGGCGCTATTTCCGAGGGCTCCGTTTTCTTGAGGAAAGCGATCAGGTTGTCGAGATCCACGGCGCTGACGCCGGGCGCGGGCATAAGCGACTTCTGCGTGCGCACCACTTCCTTCAAGCCGGTCTTTACAAACATGTGCAGCTTCTCGTGCTCGTCCATCATCTGCAGCGAGAACGTATCTTCGTTCTTGATGACGCCGCGAATGATGCCGCCCTCGGCCGTGTGCACTTCCGCGGTTTGATAACCGTCGCGCAGGCTCGCATCCGGCTTGGTGATGGCTTCTTTCAGCTCACTGACGTGCTTCTCCTCGCCAATGCGGCTGAGGTCCGGGCCGAGCCTGCCCCCTAGCCCGCCGAACATGTGGCAGTGGCTGCAGCCAGAGCTGCCAAAAAACAGCGCCCGGCCGGCGCGCGGATCGCCGGTCACCTGCTCCTCCGGCCCGGCGCTGCGCAGCGAGCGGAGCCAGACCACAATGGCGCGCCCTTCATCCTCCGGCATGGGAAAGGCCGGCATCTGCGTGCCGGCAATTCCGGTCAGAATGTTGCGCAGGATGTCGGCATCGGAGGAGCCCGACTTCCAGCGGCCGGTGGTCAGATCGGGACCGCGCCCGCCCTTGGCTTCGGACCCGTGACACGCCGAGCAGTTTTTCTGAAATAGCTTGTGACCCATCTCGAGGCGTGCAGGATTCTGCGCTTGGGTCGGTGCCAGGAGCAGCATCGCGGAAAGCAGTGTGAAGAATGCGGGACGTATCATGCCGGTAAACATGATACTTGAAGCGGGCTACCGGCCAAAGTCGATGTAACCGCGCCGGGGATCGGTGCTCAAAAGCTTTACGGGAAAGCGGTCGCCCACATCCGCGCCTTGCGCGCCGCGAGCAAGCATGCCCTCTGCCGGTGGATTGAGGATGCGGACGAAGGTTCCGTTCGGCGTCACGCCTGTAACCACTGCGTCAAAGGTGCTCCCAATGCGGTTCGCCAGCGCGACCGCCGCCATCCGCTTGTGCATAACGCGCTCCACGGCGCGGGCCGCATCTTCTTTGAGCGTGCAGTTGCGCGCAATGGAGTCGAGCCCATCGTCAGTATAGGGAGCCGGCCGCTTTCCCAATACCGCCTTGATCAGCCTCTGCGTCACCAGGTCGGCGAAACGCCGGTTGGGTGCGGTCGAGTGTGTGTAGTCGTGCACCGCCAGCCCGAAGTGACCCTCTCCCGTTTCGCCCGCGCGGACCAGCACATATTCGCCGGGACCCATGAGTTTGATTACCGAGAGCGAGAGGTCGGAATAGTGAACGGGATCGGCGGCTTTTTGCTTGGCCAGAAAGACATTCAGGGCGCGTGCGTCGGGCTCGGCCGGCAGAGTCTCACCGCAGCGCTTGGCAAGATCGACGATGCGCGGCCAGCGTTCGGGTGTCTTCACCACGCGACGGATTGCGGAGACACCCGCGCTCTGGAGCGTGCGCGCCATCACCTCGTTGGCCGCGATCATGAAGTCTTCAATCAATTCGCCCGCGCGATTCTTTTGCCGGGCGACGATGCCTTGCACCTGGCCATCGGTAATAATCGCCTCAGGCTCGACGCGATCGAAGTTGAGCGCGCCCAGACGGTCGCGCGCCTGCCGGAGCGCTTGCGCAGCCTCGTCCTGGAGCTTCAACTGCGCGGCCAGATCCGCTGACGCCGCAACTTTTGCGGGCGCGGGACTCTTGCCTTCGAGCCATGGACCCACGCCGTTATATGTCAATTGCGCGCGGTTGCGCACTTGGGCCCGGTAAATGCTGGTTAGGGAGATAGACCCATCCGCTGCGACCACCATGTCGGCAATCATCGCCGGCCGGTCCTCGTTTTCATTGAGCGAAGTCAGATCGGTCGAGAGCCGCTCCGGCAACATGGAAAATGTCCGGATCCCGGTGTACACCGAAGTCGTCTCCGAGGCGGCGTGCTGATCGATCGGTGAGCCGATCGGAACGTCGCCATTCACGTCGGCAACTCCAACGATGATGCGGATACCGTTTGCCGTGCGCTCTGCCACTTCAATCTGATCGAAATCGCGCGACGTGTCGTTGTCGATCGAAGACCACAGCAAGCTCCGCAGATCGCGCAGGTCTCCGTTAGCCTGGGGTTTTGCAGCGGCCAGCGCGGCCACCTGCCGGTCGACTTCCGGCGGAAAATCGGGATTGAAACCGTGGTCCACCATTTCCTGGTGGGCGGCGAGGGCGAGGTCAAAATCGGCGTGGGGCATTGGACTTATGATAGTAACGAACTATGGGCAATAGATTGTTCGACAAAATTACCGGCATAAACCGGCGCGATCTCTTCCGCAATGGAGGAGCGCTGGCAGCGTTGGGAGCCATACGCGGTAGCGCGGCGCCCGCCGCGGCGGCCACGCTCGATATCGGCAAGAACATTTATCAATCCATCGGAGTTCGGCCGGTCATCAATTGCAAGGGCACTTTCACGATCATCAGCGGCTCGCAAACGCTGCCCGACGTGAAGCGCGCCATGGACGAAGCTTCGCGCCACTACGTCAACCTCGACGAGCTCATGGAGGGCGTCGGCAAACGTCTGGCGGAACTGACCGGCGCCGAATGGGGGATCGTGACGGCTGGTTGCGCCGCGGCCATCACACACGTCACAGCGGCGTGCATTGCCGGCAGCGATCCCGAGAAGATGCAGCGGCTCCCGAACCTTCACGGGTTGAAGAGCGAGGTCATCATTCCGCAATATTCCCGCAATGAGTACGATCATGCCGTCCGCATGTTGGGCGTCAAGGTCATCGAGCCGCGCGACCGGACGGAATATGAAGCCGCATTCAGCGAACGCACCGCCATGGTGTACATCCTGGCGGGCCGCGGCGACGACGGACCGCTGGGCACGCAAGTGGCGGCTTCGATTGCGCGCCAGAAAGGCGTGCCCCTCATGGTGGATGCGGCGGCCGAGGTCCTCACCATGCCTAGCGTGCACCTGGCGCGGGGCGCAACCGTGGTCGGCTATAGCGGCGGCAAATGCATTCGCGGGCCACAATGCGCCGGGCTGGCGCTGGGCGACAAGAGTCTGTTACAGGCCGCCTGGTTGAACAGCGCGCCGCATCACGCCTTCGGCAGATCGCTAAAGGTCGGCAAAGAAGAGATCATGGGTATGCTGGCCGCCGTCGAGGCGTGGACCAAGCGCGATCACAAGGCGGAGTATGCGCAGTGGGAAGCGTGGCTGGATCACATTTCCAAACGCGTGACCCAGGTTGCCGGCGTGACGACCGAGGTGAAGCAGCCGGAAGGGCTCTCCAACCACGCGCCGCATCTGGAGATTCACTGGGACGCCGCGCGCCTGGGGATCACCGGGCAAGAGGTCAGCAAGTATGTGTTCGACACCGATCCTCGTATTGTGCTGGCAGGCGCCCGGGGCGCGCGGCCGCAAAGAATGGAGAGCATGGTTTCGATCATGCCGTACATGATGATGCCGGGCGACGAAAACATCGCGGCGGAGCGGTTGTACGCCGTGCTATCGAAGCCTCCCAAGATCGAAGCACCAGCAGTGCCATCGGGCGAGCCCGTCAGCGTGGCCGGTGAGTGGGAAGTGCAATTGCAATTCCAGCGCGGCTCCGCGCGGCACACGATTTTTCTCGAGCAGAAAGGCGCGGACTTGGTGGGCTTGCACCGCGGCGAAATGCTCTCCGGTGACCTTCATGGATCAGTTACGGCAAACGAAGTCCATTTCCGCAGCTCTCACAGGTACGAGGGCAAGCGGCTGACTTACGATTTCTCCGGCAAGGTGGACGGCGATACCATGGAGGGCCGCGTCAATCTCGACGAGTACGGCGAGGCCCGCTGGGCAGCGACGCGCCATAAGTACGCATAGAGCGCGCGCCAGGCACGAATTTTACGCATCAGAATGTCGCGCTCTGATCTTTCGTTGAGTGAAGCGCGCCGCATCGCCCTCGCGGCGCAGGGTTTCGATCGCGCGCGTCCCCGCCGCGTCACCGCTAACCATCTCCGCCGGGTCATCCGCCAACTTGGCCTGCTGCAAATCGACTACGTCAATGTCCTGGTGCCGGCGCACTACCAGGTCCCATTCTCCCGCCTGGGCCCTTATCCGCGCACGCAGTTCGATAAAGTAGTCTACGGAAGCGGCGAGTTCACGGAGCAATGGGCGCACGAAGCCTCCATCCTGCCCGTCGAAACCTGGCCTCTGCTGCGGCACCGCATGGAAACGCACCGCGTGCGTCCCTGGGGTTTCGAAAAGATCATGGCGCAGATTCCGGATTACGTCGAATCTGTTCTGGACCAAGTGCGCACGAAGGGGCCCCTGGCCGCGGACGATCTGGCCGATCCCGATGGCTTGCCGCGCCGCATCCGGGGCGACGCATGGGTGGGAACGATTCCACGAGCCGTACTCGAAGCCCACTTGGGGCGCGGCAAGCTGGCCGTGGCCCAGCGCCGCCCCAACTTCTCTCGCGTGTTCGATTTGGCGGAGCGTCTCATTCCCGCGCAGCATCACCAGCGCAAGACAGAACGTGAAGACGCGCAGCGTGAATTGCTGGGGCAGGCGGCGCGCGCACACGGTGTGGGGACAGCAGCCGATCTCGCTGACTATTACCGCATGCCGATTCGCGAGGCGCGCCCGCTCTTAGCGGAGTTGGTAGCCGCCGGCGAACTGCGCCAGGTGCGCGTCGAAGGCTGGCGCGAACCGGCTTATCTCCATCGGGACGCCGCAACGCCCGGCCGCATCGACGCCGCCGCCCTGCTGTCGCCGTTCGATCCGGTCATCTGGTACCGCGATCGCGCCGCGCGCCTGTTCGGCTTCGAATACCGCGTCGAAATCTACGTGCCTCAGGAAAAGCGACGCTGGGGATACTATGTCTTGCCATTCCTGCTGGGCGAGCGGCTCGTGGCTCGGGTCGATCTCAAGGCGGATCGCGGCGCGCGGCGTCTGCTGGTGCTCGCGGCACATCTCGAGGCGCATGCCAAACCCGGCCAGGTTGCGGAAGCACTGGCGCGCGAGCTGCGCACGATGGCGGGCTGGCTGGGGCTCGATGCGGTGAAGGTCGCATGCCGCGGCGGGCTGGCAAAAGCACTCGCGGCCGCGGTGAGCTCGCCGGAATAGCTTACGCTGTTTCTTCTTCCTCTTGCGACAGGCAACGCCCGGTCGCCTGCTCGATTTGCTCGATGACCGGCGCGAATTTTTCGTCGAATTGAGACGCCGAGAGACGATCGCCTGCGTCGGGGACCGAAAGGTCTAGTGCGATCCCGGAACCACATTCGTGCCCACCGCCCTGCTCTTTGGCCAGCACGATCACACGCGTCGCCAGGTGCACGGCCTCGGCAATGTTGTGCGTCACAAACAACACCGTCGTACCGGTTTCTCGCCACACTTGCCGGATGAGCCTCTGCATGCCCGCGCGCGTCCCCGGGTCGAGCGCGCTGAACGCTTCGTCCATCAGCAGGATTTTGGGCCGCATGACCAGGGCCTGCGCGATCGCTACGCGCTGCTGCATGCCGCCGGAAAGCTGGTCCGGATATTTGCCGGCGTCGGATTCGTGCAGCCCCATTCGGCGGAGCTGGCGCACGGCCTCCGCGCGAAACTCTTTGCGGCGGCCGTAGAAGCGCGGTGTGAGGCGCGTCAGTAGGTTGAAGTGCTCGACCTCCGGCCCGAACGTGATGTTCTCGATCACCGTCTTGTCGGGAAACAGCGAGTACTTTTGCGGGACGTAGCCGCGGTCGCGATCCGGCCGCGTGATTTCGCAGCCATCCACCAGCACGCGTCCGCTGGTGGGAAGCTCCGCGCCAAGAATCAACCGCAGCAATGTCGATTTGCCGCAACCCGTCTGTCCGACTACCGAGATAAATTCACCTGGGCGAATCGTCAGATCGATCCCGTCCAGCACCTTCTTTCGCGCGCCGTCTTTAAGCGCGTAATTGACGTGAATATTCTCCAGGCGGATCAGCGGAGCGGCCGCCGGTTCAACGTCGAGGAGCGCTTGCGCGCCGTTGGTCAGGCTTCCCGGAACCATGGATGTAGTTTCTTGTTAAGGAGTCGCATCGTGAGATCCACGAGGAACAGCAACAATGCAACCCAGAGAACGTAGGGAATGATGATGTTCATTCCCATGTGACGGCGGAGCAGAGCGATGCGATACGCCAGGCCGTCGGTCGAGGCAATCATTTCGCCGGCAAACAAAAACAGCATGAGCGGCTTCAGGTTCAAGCGGATGCTGTTCAGCACGCGCGGCCAGAGCTGTTTGAGCACCACGCGGTAAGCAACATCGAAATCGCTCGCGCCCAGGGTGAAGCCTTTCACCAGCTGCTCCGGCGGCACGCTCCTGGTGAGATTGAACGTGTCCAGAATGATCGTGGGCGTCACGCCGATCACGATGAGCATGACCTTCGAAAGTTCATCAATGCCGAAGGCGATAAACAGAATCGGCAGCACCGAGAGTGCGATGATTTTGTCGAAAAACAAAATGAACCGCAGAAAAAACACGCCGAAGTATGGGAAGACGCCCATATGCAGACCCAGCAGCACCGCTGGGAATAACAACGCCAGGCCCCAGAAGAAACGCCGCGCACTGGCTATCGTATCTTTCCAGAGCATGCCGTTGCGGAAACGCTGGAGCGCCGACTGGCTGGCGGCGTCGGCGGATGGTTCTTCATCGGCATCCGGGCTCATTGACGCCTGATAAATACCCGCGGCGAGCTGGGCCAGCGTGGGCACCACGCGGTCATCCGGATTTTCCTTGTGCCGCCGTTGCGCGGTGTAAAAATACAGGCCGATCCCAACGGCAAACAGCAGCCAGGACAGTGCCCAGCAGGTCGCGCGGTTCGGTTTGACGTTGATGCTTAAGAGGCTCATGACGTCAGAGCTTCCCTTCGCTGGCGAGTTGCATGTACGCCGTTTCGAAGCGCAGCCGCACCCGGTCCGGCTTGCCCTTGACCGTGCCGTCGGGGTAGCGGATGGCAACATCTTCGACGGACTTGGTGCTCTCACCCAGCAGCCCGTGGCTGAAGCAAAATTGTTGCACCAGACTCATCTTCTGCTTCATGTCCGGTGACGTCGCGAGTTGCAGCGCCGCTTGCGGCGTGTAGAGCATGTGCGTGGTGCTGAGCTGTTCTTTGTAGGATGCCAGCGAATCCTGCGACCCTTCCGCGATCCCGGCCAGCACTTTGTCGGTCGCGGGACCTTTGGCCGACATCTGTGCCATCGTCTCGTACCACGCGCCAGCCAGCGCTTTGGCCAGCTTTTGCCCGGAGCCGTCCTTGCGGTTCAGCACCTCGGTCCGCACCACCGTCAGATCCAGAATCTCGCCCGGAATTTGCGATGAATTAAAAATGTTGGTCACCCCCGGCTGTTTTGAGATTTGCGAGACCAGCGGCTTCCACGTCACCACGGCTTCGTGCGAAGTATCGCTCATGAACGCCGCCGCAATATCGGAGTCGGACGTGTTCACCAAACGCACGCGCTTGATCTGCGATTCCAATCCGTTCATGGCCATGGCCCGCTCGAACAAGTACTGCGACACGGTCTTTTCGACCAAAAGCAGTTTTTTGCCCGGCAGATTTTTCAACGTCACGCCGTTGCGCGTGAGCACGGCGTCGTTGCCGTTCGAATAATCGCCCACCAGAATCGCGGTCGTATCCACGCCGGAGGCCGCGGGCATGTCGAGAGCTTCCATGTTGGTCATGGCGCAGGCGTCAATATTCTTGGCGACGAAGGCTTCGAGCGACGGCGCATAATCGAAGCGCTGTACCTTGATCGAGATCCCGTATTTGTCCGCCCACTTTTTCATGATGCCGGACTTAGCCATGTAGTAATACGGGTTCCAGCCCACGTAGACCGACCAACCCACCGTGAACGCGGGCTTCTCGGCTGCGAGCGGCATCGTCGCCGCCGCGAGTACTCCCAACACGACGGAGCCGGCCCAATTGCGTCTCGACATCATCTGCATTCCGCCTGGTCCCACATACAGCGAAGTTGCTCTTCCTGTGTCTTCTTCTCCAGCGCCTCGAGCACCTTCCACGCCGCATCATCTGTGGGATAAATCGTAAAATCGCGCAGCGCCATTCTTGTCGGGCTGGACCGCATTCCGCGCAGCGCTTCATGCAACTCCAACAGGTGGCCTCGCGCCAGCTCGAGCGAATGCTCCTCAGGCTGATACATCGAGCCGATCGGATAATCCAAATACGGCGTGCGCGATTGTTCGATGTGGTAGCCCAGGATATGCGTGATCACTTTACCGCTCGTGAACGCAACCAGCCGCTCGATACTGCGGGTGAATGCCGCGAAATCCGGAATATAGAGACGCCCCGGATACAGGCTGTCACCCGTGAGCAGGACGCCCGTCTGCCTGTCGTAGAGGGCAACGCCGAGCTTGTCGTGACCGGGAATCGGAATCACATCGATGACGCGGCCGCCCAGATCGATCGCGCCGATGTCGCCCGGCCAGTTCTTGATCCCGAAAAATTGCTGCGTTCCGGCAACCGTCAGCGGCACCATTGTCGTGCCTGCAAGTGTCGTGCCCGCAAGCGAGGCAAACCCCGCGTCACCTGCCCGGTGATCGTCGTGTGAATGCGAATGCGCTACCACCAGCGGAATCGATTCCCGGTGGTTGCGCCGCAGCCATTTTCCGATCACGGCGCTCACGGCGCGTGCGGCGTCGTTATTTCCGGAGCCGGTGTCCTCGAGCAGGGTTTTGTCTGTTCCAAAAAGCAGGTACAGGAATGGCTTCTCGAAGTGCATGCATCCGGATTCGCGCAGAATGTAGAAATCGGGATTGTATTCGTGAACCTGCCAATCCGGAACTTCCATGCACTTCGGGCCGCCGGTGGTCCAGTTCCTGGGCAGCGTCCCGGGACGAACCGCCGCATGGCCCACGTCGACTGCTGGCGGGGCACTCGCTCCTATGAACAGCATTGCGAGCGAGAAGATGGCATTGCGCCGGCGGTGTCGACCCGTGGAGAGATAGAACGGGAGTGGAATTGTGATTCGCATCGTCCAGACTGGTGGCTTCACTCCGGCGATCCTGGCCGGAAAACGGAATGCAGTCGGGCGGCGTGGCCCGAAGGTTGTGAGTAGTATAGCTCACGCGTTACCTGAAAAATCGCGGTTTGCGCATAAACCTTTTCAATCGTGCGCATAAAAACTTTTTTGCTGGAGAACTCATGAAAACACGGGGTTTTGGAATTAGGTTTCCCGGCCTGCTCTCGGCTAGAATGGGTGACTCAATCCACATGGCTTTTTATCACCGACACGCTCCCAACCACCGCGAGCATAAGCGCGCACTGCCGGATTTCACCGGTCTGCAAGGCATGAAAGCGCTCCAGGAAGAAGCCGCGCTTCCCTCCACGCAATGGAAAGAGGAGGTCCGGCGCGGCAAAGAGTTTGGTCTCGAGTGCGTCGATTCCATCCAGGACAAATCCGAGATCAGCTGCTTTCAGCGCGGCGAACTACCGCACTGGTCCGGCATTAACACGTTTTTGAAAACTCCGTACCTGGAAGACGTTCGCAAAGTGGGCGAATATGACGTCGCTTTCGTGGGCGTGCCGTTTGATATTGCGACCACCTATCGGGCAGGTACGCGCTTCGGCCCGCAGGGGATTCGCCGCATCTCTTCGCTCTACACTACGTACAATTTCGAGCTGGGCGTCGATCTGCGCGAATCGCTGAAAATGTGTGACGTGGGCGACGTCTTTTGCCCGGCCAACATCACCAAGAGCCACGACCAGATCTCGAAGGCCGTCGCCCATGTCCTTTCCCAAGGCACTCTGCCCATGATCATGGGCGGCGACCATTCCATCGGGTATCCGTGCGTGCGCGGCGTAGCGCAATGCATCGAAGGCAAAGTGGGCATCATTCATCTCGACCGGCACATCGATACGCAGGAAAAAGACATGGACGAGATCATGCATACCTGCCCGTGGTTCCACGCGACCAATATTCCGAATTGCCCGCCGACAAATCTCGTTCAAGTGGGGATCGGCGGGTGGCAGGTGCCGCGCCCCGGTGTCACACAGGGCCGCAAGCGCGGCTCGACCGTGCTGACCATTCACGACATCGAGCGCATCGGCATCGCGAAGACCATCGAAATTGCGCTCGAAGTCGCGTGGAAAGGCGCGAGCGCAGTTTATCTCTCCTTCGATATCGATTCCGTCGACGCCGGCTTCGTGCCCGGCACGGGTTGGCCTGAGCCCGGCGGTTTTCTGCCGCGCGAGGCGCTGGCCATTCTGCACGGCGTCGCGAAGGAAGGAATCGTCGCCATGGAAGCGGTGGAAGTCGCCCCGCCCTACGACATCTCCGATATCACGGCGCTGCTGGCCGTACGCGCCATGGTGGACGTGCTGGCCACCATGGTGAAGCATGACCGCGTCGGCGGCCGGCTCAAAGCCGCGTGAACGGCCGCGCGTGACCCCGCCCGCATTCGTACTCGCGAGCGATCTTCTCCCAAATCAACCTGACTGGAATCGCGCGCTGGCACAGGCGGAAGCCCTTGTAGAACCAGTCGCGCGCATTCTGGGATTCGCACCTCAGGTTCGCCTGGCGTCGATGGCGGCACATCCGGGCGAAGATGCCGGCGAGTACGGGCTAGATCGCGTCCTGGACGGCGAGGCCGCCGGCGGAACACGCGAAATCTTCGTTCTACCGGCGTCGCTGGATTGGAACCTGTGGCAGCGCGAGGCATTCGGGCGGACGCTCGCGGAATTCCGGCGGCGTCATGGCAATACGGCCGTCTTTCACGACGATGTTGACCCGTGCCATCCGCTCGTGGTCGAGTGCTTCGCCGACATGTTTGCGCGCGCTCTTGCTGACCATCAAGTTCCGCCCCAGCGCCTGGGCCTGCTGCTCTTGGCCAGCGGTCACGGCGACAGCGGAAGCCGCTCGCAATCCTACCGGCTCATGCGTCTGCTGTGGGAGCGATTGAGCCTGGCCCGCGCGGATGTGGCCTTCTTGAGGCACGCGCAAGAATTTCTGGGTACAGCGCTCGACCGCGCGGCGCGCGAACCGCTCGATTGGGTGCTAGTGCCGCAAATCCAATGGCACACCGAGCATTTCGATTACGCCCGCACCATCCTGGAAAATTTCCAGTGTACGCACCCCGAGGCCTCTACGTGGCCACTGGCCTCGCCCTGCGATCACCCTTCGCTCCATGCATGGCTCGCGCAGCGTATGACACGCCTCTGGCAGGAAAGACGGTCGTGCGCGGCCGTGCGTACGCCGTCGCGAAAATCGGAAAGTGCGGACTGCGCATCGGCGATCTGGTCGGGCGAGCAATGGGAAGCAGTGAACAACCAGCCGCCGCGTACGGGATTCATCGCTCGCGCGCGCAATCGCGATGCGCTGGCTGCGGTGCTGGCCGGCGTACTGCCCCAGTCTGACAATTACGTCGTCAAAGTCACCTGGCACGGTTACGCACCCGGCACGTACACCGATCCCGCGGCGCTCGACTTGCTGCTGAGCGCGCTACCCGGCCGCGCCATCATCCTCGAAGGCCACACCAGCAGCCGCAACCTGGGCGGTGCCGATTTTGACTGGGAGACTGAAGCGCAGCACCATCGCGCGTGGATCCGGCAGCAGGATATGGAATACCTGCGGCGCACCGGTCTCGCCGAAGTGCTGGAGCGCCATCGCGCGCAATACCTGAATGTCACTGAGGCATGGTGGGACGGCGCGTGCACTCCGGCGAACGAAGTGGAAGCGCTGCTCGCCGATCGCGCCGTTTCGCTGCGTCATCCCGAGCTAGCCCAGTTCGTCCCTGGGGCTTTGCTCACACTGCGCGGCGCGCCATTCCTGAGCTGCGCGCGGTTCAAGGGACCCACGCGCCTGGGCATCTCGAACCTGTTCGGCTTGATTCCCATGCCGCTGCGCAGTGCCTGGCACGGCGCCAACATCACCGATTTTGCCAGCGTCTGCTGCGACATCGCCAAGCTCTATGCCTGCCTGTTTCCTATGTTCGGACTGGTCGAAGCGTTTTACTCCGCCGTACGATGGGACCGGAAGGGCATCTACCGCAGCCGCTGGGGCAATTACGACCTCGTACTCTCCGATGGCATCATGACGCTCAGCGAAGGCTTGCCCGGCGCCGACATTCTCGCGAGCCGCCTGCAAGGCCAGGACGTTTCGCGCAGCGCTTTCTTCGACGTCGTGAAGCACGAACTCGGCTGGCCGGAGTCCGCCGCCACGCAATGGCTTCCGATAGACGTGCAAACCACGCTGTCTTGATGCGAGCCAGCCGTTCCCGCCTCTCCATTAACGATAAATAATGGCCGCCTCTGCACCGACGCCCGCTAGCCGTGCGTCTTTCAGCAGCAGGAGGAACGGCAGATGCGAAGTCTTTTGATGAAAAGTATGGTTGGTAGCAGCCTGCTGCTGATGGCGCTAACCGTACACGCCCAGGACCGAGACCGTTATCGCGATGATGACCGGTATGCCGATGGCGACGATCGCCAGTATCGTCGTGAGGAACCTTACCGGTATCCCGATCATGATGATCGCGGCTATCGTCGTGAAGAACCATACAACCGGGGCGGGGGTTCGCTGATCGAGCGGGTTCAATCCGACCTGCGTTACGCCGATTCCGACGCGTATTCGCGTGGAGAACGAAAGCGGATCGACAACGCTAGAAAAGAGCTGTATGAATTCCAGAGGGCCTGGAGCGCCGGGCGGTTCGACCGTCACGAACTGGACGACAGCATCGCCGCCATTCAAAAAGTCGTGGATCACAATGCGCTACGCGATCGCGCGCGCTCGATTCTCTGGGACGATTTGCAACGGCTGCGTACGTTCAGGGCCGAGTATCAGGGGCGGTTACCCCCGGTATTGAGCGCCCATGGCGATCTAGAGCTAGAATTCGTACCGCAGCGCGAACTGCATCACTCTAGCCGGCATGACTCCCTGAAACTCGCCGAAAGTCAGCGGCGAGATCAGTGACAGGCTCGGGTTCGTGAAATTCACGTTGTTGAAGGCATTGAAAGCTTCCGCCCGGAATTGCAACCGTTGGTTCTCCCAGGGCAGCTTGAATGACTTCGCTAGCGTCAGGTCCGTGTTGAAAAATGGCGCCAGCCGAACCGGCGCGCGCGTGCCGCTATGGCCTGGAAACTCATCCGCGAATGAATTGGAGGCCGAGGTGTTGCCGAATATGCTGGGAATGCCGTTCTGGTCAATCTGCACGCCAGTGTGCACCGGCTGCGTCATGACGGTCAGTGAATTGAGCCAGTAATTGGCGTTATAGGCGAGGTCGCCGGCGACCGTCGACGGCAATCCCGAGCGGTAGCGGATGACGCCCGAAACCTGCCAGCCTCCGATGATCTGATCCACCCAGCCGGACGCGCTGTGGAACAACATCTTGTTTTTGCCGACGGGAAGCTCGTACAGAAAATTGCCGCTGATGTTGTGCCGCATATCGAAATCGGAGGATCCGCGAAATTCCTTGGTATTGAAAATGTTCTGAATGGCCGCGCCTTGCGGTCCGGCGCCGGATTCCGCTGCCGACCCCAAATCGATGGCATGCGACCAAGCATAGTTGAAGTCGAACGAAAATCCCTGGCTGAAGGAGCGCCGCAACGTGATGGTGAGGCTGTGGTAGGCTCCGGTGCCGGCGTTCATCCACGTTGGCATCGAACTGCCTTGCAGCGGAAAAAACGTGTAGCAGCCGGATTTGGACAGGCATTTGCCGTTGACGTAAGAGCTGGTGGTATTGCGGTCCACGGCGTGGAGGCAATCGAGGAAGCTCCCTCCGTAATCGTTGTACACGCAGTTGAAGTAGTTCGCCGAAGCGCTGCCAGGGAAATCAACGTTGGCCAGGCCGGGCCAGATATTCTCCACGAAGGGTAGGTTCGGGATGAGGCCTGGGTTCTTCTGCACCATCGTCGGCGTGATGCCGGAGTCAAACAGCTTGCGGACGGTGTTGGCATTCTGCTCCCAGGTGATCCCCGATTTCGGATCCTTGAAATACTCGAGCGGCGTGTAGACGTCGCCTTCCATCAGAAGCCGGTGGGCGAGCCGCCCTGTATATCCCACCTCGATCGTCATCTTGCCCGGTATTTCGCGCGCAAAGCTCGCATTGAGCAGATAAGAATACGGCGGCCTCAGTTTTGGCGAGATCCCCTCGAAAGCGCCCGAAATGGCAGCGATATTGGGCGGCGTGAATGGAAAAGTCTCCGGTGCGTTCGGCGGCACGCCGGGCGCGCTGCCGTTGAACCGCGGGCTGGTGGAGAAGCTGTAAGAATCCGGGAAATTCGACTGCGTGGCCAAGCCGATCGAGCCGTACTGGTCGTATTGCGTGATCAGGTCGCTACCGAACCGGTCATAGGCCATACCGGCGCCGGCGCGGAACACGCCGCTTTTGCCAAATATTTTGCCGATCACACCACTGTGGTCTGCGGGAGCGTAAGCCAGACCCAGGCGCGGTGCAAAGGCCATGTTGTACGGAGTCCACCATGTCGGCTTGCCGTTCGCCGGGCCGTTCAAGCCCCACTGCAGAAGAGCGTTCGGCATGGCGTTCTGCGGCACGCCCTGCGATTGCAGATAATCCCGCTGCGCGAAATACGAATTGAGAGGATAAGTGGAGGTCACCTGAATGCCGTGAGACTCGTACGGAGGCCGGAAGTTTTCATAGCGCACGCCGAAATTCAGCGTGAGCGCCCGGTTCACGCGATAGGTGTCGCCAACGTAAGCCGCGTAATCGCGCTCCACGAAAGTGCGCAGTTGCAGCGTCCCCTGCGGCAGCGGGCTGCCGGTTTTGTCGAAGAAGTCGGTGTGGAAATTGTCGTTGACCATGCCCAGAATCGCGCCCATGCCGTTAGCCACTGAGGTGGGGTCGGCAAGCAGGGCATTCACATTGCCGGAGCGCTGCTGGACGTAAGCTATGACCGAGTTATCGATGTCCGCGCCCAGCCCGATCAGTTCCGTGGCACCGTATCCGTACCGCGCGAATGAGTTGGCATCCGAAGCCATGTTGTTGTGAATGAAGCGCAGGTTCACGCCGGTGGTGAGAGTATGCTTGCCCTTGATCCACGTCAGATCCTCGGTAGGGTTCAACGTCGGCAAGCGCTGGCCCATGGGACGCGCGTACGGGTTCTGCAACGGATCTAGCGCCGTCTGAAACAAAGCGGGTCCAGTGACGCCCGAAAACGACTGGCCAAATCGCGTGTATCCGAAATTGAAAACGTTGATCAGGTTCGGTTTCAGGATCGCCGTGTACTGTGCGGAAACGCCCTTGCTGTTGTCTCGCAGGGTTGAGGCGGGCTGCTGTCCGGGAAACTGCGCCAGAATCTGATCGTCGGTATTATCGGCGAGCGTGCCCCGGATGCTCATAGTGTGCTTGCCCGCGGCATCAATGTGGTAATCGACCTTGCCCACGATCGCCCGGTCGTTGCGATGACTGGGCGCGTTAAAACGGTAACCGCTGAAGTTGAGGCCGCCGTCCTCGCCGAAAGTGGGGTCATTACCAACAGGGTACGCATTCAAGACCTTCAGCATGCTGGTATTCACGCCCTGATGTAGCGGATCCACCTGTTGGATTTCCGCCCGTGTGAGCGACTGCGTAGAACCATCCGCCAACCTGAAACTCAGAATGCCCTGCCGCATGGTGTTTGAAGGGACGGCGCGCACGGTCGCCACGCCGCTCGCGTCGGTCCGCTGCTCGTAGTTGAAGAAGTAAAACGCGCGGTCGCGCACAATCTTTCCGCCGGCGGAGGCACCGAACTGGTTGCGCACCAGCGGCTCGCGCGGCACGCCCGAGCGGTTGTTGAACCACGTATTGGCCGCGGTATCCGTATTGCGGTTGAATTCGTAGAGCGAGCCGTGAAACTGGTTCGATCCACTCTTGGTGACCAGCGCAACCTGGCCACCCGAAGATCTTCCCTGGTTCGGACCCTGGCCGGCAACGGTCACGCGAAACTCCTGCACGGAATCGAGCGGAATCGGCAGCACCGCATTGAATCCGGAATTAGTCACGGCGCCGTTGGCGTTCGATCCCTGGAAACCGCCGGTGAACGTGTTGCTGTTCTGGACCATCAGGCCGGAGTTCTGGTTATTGTTCACGTCTGCGCCGTCAAGGGTGATGTTGTTCTGGTCGCGCCGCGCGCCCATTACCTCGCCAGAGGGTGTAACGCCGGGCTGCAGGCTGAGCAACTCCACTACATTACGTGTCTCAAGCGGCAACTGCCGCACCTGCCGTTCGGAAAACGCGTTGCCTACGGACGCATCCACCGTATTGGTGGCCGCTGTTTCCGCCGTGACGTTCACCGTCTCGGACGCATTTCCCACATCGAGACGCAGGTCCAGCGTGGCCGGTGTGTTCACCAACAATTTGATGCTGTCGCGCGTGGCGGTGGAGAACCCCGGATTTTCGACTTTGAGCGTATAGGTTCCGGGCGGCAACTGCAGAAACGCATACGAGCCCACCGCATCCGTCACGATCTGGCGCGAGGCGCCTTTGTCACGGTCGGTTAAGGTCACGACCGCGCCTGGAATCACGCCGCTCTGGCTGTCGCTCACCGTGCCGCGCAAAGATGTTGTGGATTGCGAATAGGCTGAAAAGACTGCGATCAGCAGAACGTAAAGTGAAAATACAATGCGACCGTATCGACTCATGCGCTTGCTCATGTTTTTCTCCTGATTGACGGGATAGCGAGTGAACGTGCTCGCCGAAAGCGCCCTGGCTGTCCTGCCGCAGGTCGGAGCGGCAGCAAACTCGGCGTGGAGTTTCTATGGCACCGCGGTGCGCCGGGTCTCAGTTACGTTGAAACCCGTACTAAATTCCGTTACAGATACTGGAATAACTTCGTGCACACTAACCCCCGCGGGGCATTTGCAGCCGTGGCCCCGAAGAGTATAATAAGGGCGGTTATTGTCTTCCCCAGTCCGGAGACAATCTATGCGCCCCGTTATCTGCGCACTGTTCGTTTGGATTGCATCAGCCTGCACCGTCTCCGCGACGGCCAGGGTGACGCTTATCCTTCAGTTCGACGCCGCTCATTCCGAGCAATCTGTCAGCGAAATGAAAAGCGAACTCCAGAGCCTGATGCGCGATGCTGGAGTCGAGCTAAACTGGCGGCGTATCGATGAGCTTTCTTCCTCGGACTCCTTTCCCAGCGTGGTGGTTGTAACCTTCCATGGAAGCTGCGAGATGAAACCGTTCGCGCCTCCTTTGCCCAGTGAACCCGTTGCCCTGGCGTCTACCCACGTCTCCAACGGCCGGGTCATTCCGTTCGCCGACGTGGAGTGCGACCACATTCGCAGTTCGCTTCGTTCGGCGCATGCCGAGCCGGGAAATACGGGCGACCTGCTGTTCGGCCGTGCCATGGGACGCGTACTGGCGCATGAACTTCATCACATCATCGATCGGACGCGCGCGCACACGCCTCACGGAATCACCCGGAAATCATTATCCCCGCGCGATTTAATCGCCGATCGCACTTGATTCCCCACCTCGTTCACCGACAGGAACAAATCCGGTTCAGTTCAAAGTAAGGTATCTATGCGCCAAAACCAAATCGATGTTTTAGATGGGCATCAGAAGCTATTTTGATTGGACGTAACGGGAATTTCCGCTCTACGCTCATTGTATGAGCCCGAGCATGAATCCGGTGGACGCCCAGATCGACATTCTGCACCAGACCAGCAAGATCGTCAGTTCCGGGCTCACGCTCGATGAAATGCTCAAAGCGCTGATCCGCCTGGCGGCGCAGGTTACGGCTTCGGACGCATGCCTGGTTTATCTGGTCGAGCCCACCGGTGAGATCGTGTTGCGCGCATCACAGTTGCCGCATGCACGGGAGATCGGGAGCATCCGGATGCATCCCGGCGAAGGCGTCACCGGCTGGGTGGCGGCGCATAAGTCAGTGGTAGCGCTCTCCGCCAACGCGTTCGCCGACAAACGATTCAAGATATTTCCCGGTCTGGTAGAAGACACCTACGAGGCGTTTCTGTCGGTGCCCCTGGTCAGTGGTGGAGCCGTCATTGGCGTGATCAACGTGCACCACAAGAAGCCGCACGCTCACACCCCGGAACAAGTAGCGCTGCTGTCATTCATGGGCGAACAGATGGGCGGCGCAATCGCGCGGTCGCGCGTGATGGTCGAGAACGCGCGGCTCCAGGAGGAGTCGCTCGAAATCAAGCGCCAACTCGAGGCCCGCAAGCTCATCGAGCGCGCCAAAGGTATTCTCCAATCGAGATACAATCTGACCGAAGAAGATGCATATCTGCGGCTCCGCGGCGAAAGCCGGCGGTTGCGGCGCCCCATGCGTGACCTCGCCGAAGCCATCATTCTGGCTCAGGATGTCATCACCAGCGGGCCCGAGGGACCGCTACCGCTCAAGGAATTGGGCGCTGACGGACTCCGGCCGCAAGCCTGATTGGGCGGTTTGGCGGTTTGCCTAAAGACTGCTGAAACCGGAATTGCAAGGTGAAGGCACCATGAGTTGGGCACCACGTCCCGCTGTCGCGCCCGCGCGAAATAGAATGGCGCCGCCGTGCGTGCTAACCGTGCAGTCGCCTTCGTAGACGGCAACGCGCGCGGCCAGAAAGCCTCCGCTCTTCAATTGCACACCGATGATGTCCGCCACGCGACCTGGTTCGAGATCGCTCGCGGAAAACGGTGCTGCCGTCATACCGCACGCTGATGTGCTGTTTCACGAGCGTGCCGGCGAGGATTTCAAAACTCGTATCGGCCACAACCGTGTTCACACCTGCCACGTGGCTCCGTTTCGCCCAGATCGTGCGCGCGGGCCTCATACCCCCATTAGTTTTTGGGTAACGGATCACGACGTCATCCCCGGCTTTGAGTGAGGATGGGCCACCGTTCCACTCGGTATGCACATCAACCACGAATCCGAGAATACGTCCTCCACTGCCGACGTGAATCGCGCCACGGGATACCGCATTCACGGCGCCAGCAAGCATGCGGGCGCCCGGCTCAGGTTTGCGCGCCGGCGCCCGCGCGGCCGCAACGGTCAGACTCAGAGAAAGTAGCACCACAGAGATTCGCATAGAACGGCCCTCTGTCGCTCAATCCACAATCCCGTGGATTCTGAGATTCACCATCTGATCAATCGACAGATTCTTCCTGCCCCGCGCTTGCAGCCGGTGAATAAGGCCAGGGTTCACGCCATAAATCCGCATGGTGACCAGCTCGTCGGCCTTGAGATTGCGATAGCCGAGCGACTGGTAACTCCTGGATGTATTTTGAAATTGCTGAGCTGGTCGACTGACAGTTCTTGGTAGCCCGCGGCGGCTAGCCCGCCGATGCAGTCTCAATGTTCGGGACGCATGGCGCGCTCGGCCTCCGCTACGCTCGAAAACGTCTTCTCTTCTTTCGCTTTCAAACTCTGAAACAGCTGCACCTGCCGCGCGGCGTCTTGCGTGCGCCCCAGCCGCCGGTACACCTGCGCGAGCGCATAGTGGTTCTTGCTGCTCTTGGGATCCAGCTTGACCGCCGTCTCCAGTTCCACAAGCGCCTCACGGTTCCGGTCTTCGCGCAGCGCAAGCTTACCAAGCTGATAGTGCGGCTCAGCCAGCGAGGCATCGAGAGTGACCGCCGTCCGGAGGAGTTCGACGGCGTGAGACTCGACCGTTGCATCAGTACTTTGGTCTCCCCACAGCAGCATGCTCCCGTAGCCTTGATAGAGAATCGCTTCGCGCGGCAGCCGCTCGATGGCCTTCTTGAGCGTGTCCTCGGCTTTCCGCGCGTCGCCTTTGTCCAGTTCCGTGGTGGCCAGCGAGACGATCGCTTGTGCGTCGTTAGGATTCAGTTCGACCGCACGCGTGTAAAGACTTTCCGCATCGTTCACCCTGCCGAGCTTGAAATCGACCAGCCCCTTTAACCGGTGTGCGCGGTACGAGTCAGGCGCGACTTCCAGCGCTTTATCCGCCGCCGCCATCGCGCCTCCGTACAGACGCTGCTCCAGCAGCATCATACCCACATCGAGATAATTCGTTTCGTCGGCCCGATCGGCGGCAATCGCCTGATCTAGGGCCGCGACTGCGCCTTTGAAATCATCCTGCTGATAAAGACACCAACCCACCAGGTTATAAATCTCGCTCGATTGATGACCTGCCGACGTCAAACGGCGCAGCGTCGCCAGGCTCGCCGGAAATCGTTTCGCTCGATACTCAGCCAGCGCCAGGTTGTAGGCGACCTTTGCGGTCTCTGGATACGTCGCCGGGACCGATTGAAACAACGATGCAGCGGTCTCAAAATCGTGCAGTTCCGCCGCTACCTGTCCGGCCAGAAACATCTCCTCCGGTTTCGCCGGACGCAGCTGGAGCGCCTTCAGAGCTTCGTGCGCCTTCTGCGCGCGTCCCGTGTAGTAATACGAGCGCGCCAGCGCCGCCATCGATTCCGCCCGCTCGCGCACCTGGTCGGGCACCGACTCGAGTAACTGGAGTGCCGTTCGATAGTCCCGCAATTCTTCATGGACCATTCCCAGCACCAGCGTAGCCGCCGCATCGTGCGGCCTTTCTTTCAGAACGCGTTCCAGATTCGTTTTGGCCAGCTGAAGCTGCCCCAGCTGAAACTGGTTCCAAGCCAGGTTGCGCCTCGTCGCGGAATCGCCGGGATCCAGACGCAGAGCTTTTTCGAGGTAAATGTCGGATTCCTGCAGTTTCTGCTGCATGCCGAGCACGACTCCCAGCAGGCCAAGATACTCGCCCTCCTTCGGCGCCAGTTCGACGGCCCGGCGCAATTCCGTCTCGGCTGTTTTCAATTGACCCTGGCCCATGGACTGCCGGGCTCGCTCGGCGTGCTCCTGGGCGGCAACCAACCCTTGCTGCGGCGCTCCGTAAGAAGCGCGTGCAAACGCCAGAAGAGCCATAGCGCTCAGGCAGCGCGCCAGCGGCCAGAAACCTCTGTCAAATGCCAGTTCGAACAGCCCCCCTCTCACAGCCTTCAGCTTAGCGAACTCCAAACACCGCGCGGCGGGAATGCACGTCCGTGGCTCACGATATAATGCTCATACAGCTGCGCTGCCTGATGCCTCTGCCGATCTCTCTTCGCACCTTCGTGTTTCTGGCGCTGGCCGCCATCTGCTGCCCGCCCGTTTGGCCGCAGGGAGCGGATGTCAACGCACCTGCCTCCGAACGTGACGTCGCCCTCTGGGTGTTGCGCGAAGGCGGACGCGTGCTGCTCGACGGTGCTGCCGAATATACCAGCGACCCTTTTGAGTTGCCCGCCGGCACTGTCCATCTCGCGGGCGTCGACATGCACGGCACCGTCGCCGATCCCAAAGAACTCGAGCCGCTGCGGCACCTGACCGGCCTGCGCGAACTGTTCCTTCCCGCGCGCGTGTGGAGCCCCGCCAGCGATATCAAAGCGCCTTACTCCGACGAGGTGTTCGATTTCTTCTCCGGCATGAAGCATCTGGAAAGGTTCCAGGCCGGGCTGACTACACTGGCTTGGTTGGATCTCTGGGACGCCGGCCTGGTGCGCATGGCGCCGCTCACACAACTCAAGGATCTGCGGGTGTCGCTCAGCACCATGAAGGATCCCAAGAGCCTGGCCCCCTTCGTGAACCTGGAGTTTCTCGACCTCAGTGACACCTACGTCACCGACCAAACCATGACCGCTCTGGCCGGCATGAAAAACTTGCAGCGTCTCACGCTGCTCGGCACGCTGGTCACCGACGAGGGCGTCAAGTATCTGCAAGATCTCACGCAACTGGAGGTGCTGGACCTGTACGGCGTGAAAATCACCGACAAGGGCTTGCAGTATCTGCGCAAGCTGACGAAGCTCAAAGAGCTGAATTTGCTGGGCGCGCAAATCACCGACGAGAGTGCCGCCATTCTGGCGCAATTCAAGGAATTACGCGAATTGAACCTCTACCGCAGCCGCTTGACCAACGCGGGACTGGCCCAGCTCCAGCAATTGCCGCATCTGGAACTGCTCGATGTGCGCTATACCGGCGTCAACCGTTCGGGCGTGGAGGCCGTACGCGCCGCGCGGCCCGATTGCAAGATCGCGTTTGTGAGCTTCTCTCCGCCGGGAGCCTCGGCGCGCGGCCATGAACGGCCGAAGGGCGCGGGCCAGAAAGCCCTCGCATTGTGGATTCGCGCCTTAGGTGGTGACGCGCGTGTTGCCGACGGCAACATTCAAGCCATCTCGCTTGCCCGAACGAATTTCACCGATGCTCAACTAGCCTATCTGAAAGCGCTGCCGCACATCGAGCGGCTGAATCTGGAAGCCACCGACGTAAGCGACGCCGGTCTGGGCGCACTCGCGAAGCTGACCACGTTGCGCGAGCTGAACCTGAGTTTCACCACGGTTTCCGATCGCGGCCTCGCCAGTCTCGGCGGCCTGGTGAACCTGCGGCGACTCGCGCTCTCGGGCGTGCGCGTCGAGGGCTCGGGTATCCAAGCTCTAAACGGCTTGAGCCAGTTGCAGGAACTCGATCTCACGTCGAGTCCAGTCAAAGACCTAGGCCTCGTCTACATCAGCAAGCTGGCCGCGCTTGAAAAGCTCGCGATCAGCAATTCCGATATCACCGATGCCGGGCTGGACAACCTCTCCAAACTGCCGAATCTCAGCTCACTCGATCTCCGCGGCACCGATGTTACCGATGCCGGTCTTGAGAAACTATCTCACGTCGGCAGCCTCCGCAATCTGAACTTGAATCACTGCCGTTTCACCGATAAAGGCCTGGCGCACCTCAAGACGCTTGACCAACTCGAACGGCTCAGCATGTTCCGCACAAAGGTCGATGACACAGGCGCCGCCCAACTGGCCGAGTTCAAAAGTCTGCGCGCCATCAATTTCGACTACACCAAACTGACCGACAAGGGGATCGACCTGCTGAAGATGTTGCCCCATCTCGAAGAGCTGGGTCTCGACAGCACCGAGGTGGACGATCATGGAGCGGACCTGCTGGCGTCGATTTCAACGCTCAAGACACTGGACCTCTATCACACCCTCGTCTCCGACACCGGCTATCGTGCGATCAAGTCCGCCTTGCCGCAATGCCAGATTTTCTGGGACAAGGATTCGTCGCTGACCTCGCGGCGCAAACTGTAGACGCGTATGCGGGCACATCGCATCCCGGTCTTGCTGTGGGCAACACCCGCGCTGCTGGCGGCCAGCGGCCTGGACTGGGTCGAGGGCCTCGGTGGCCGGGTCGATCGCGATGCCGGGGGCGATATCGTTTCCGTGCATCTGCGCGGGACTTGGGTAAGCGATACGGAACTACTCGATCTGGCGCGCCTGCCCAAACTCGAACGCCTGGACCTTTCGCACACGCGCATCACCGACGAAGGCCTGCTGCATTTGAAGCCCGTGCGGCTGATCAAAGACCTGAACCTCTATTACGCCGAGCAGGTCACCGATCAGGGCGTCGCCGCGATCCGCGAATGGAAGCATTTGCAGCGCCTGAACCTGCGCGGCACGCGCATCTCCGATGGCGGCTTGGCCATCGTTGGCGGCCTCACGCAACTCGAAGAGCTCGACATCGCCTACACACAATTCACCGACAACGGCCTCGACGCCCTGGTGCCGCTCACGCAACTCAGGGAGCTGGCAATCGGCCGCAGCAAGCTCGGCAAGAACGCGCTCGAAGTCTTGCGGCTCTTGCCCACGCTCGAATCTCTCGACCTCGGCGGCCCGCTCAAGGGTGCCGGCGGCCTCAGGGACAAGGAAGGCACGCCCATGCCGGATGATCTGCCGCGCGCCATCTCCACACTCAAACAATTACATACACTGAAACTCAGTGACTCGCAAATCGGCGCCGACGGCCTTCGGATCTTGGGCTCGCTCGATCATGTGGAGAGGCTGGCTCTCGAAGGCTCGCCGCGCGTCGACGATCAGGCGCTAGCCGAACTGGCCAAGTGGAAAAGTTTGCACTATCTCGACGTCCAGGCGACCAAAGTGACGCCACAAGGTGTCGCGGCGCTGGAGAAGGTCAAACCCGGCATCGTGGTTTTGAGCGGTCCATTTCCGCTGACGGCGACTCGGTAATAGTTCCTAAAAAATCCGGCAGATTCAAGTCTGCGCCGCAGCCTGACAGGGAACTTCGGGACGGCTTCCCTCGTATAGGAGGGTCAGCCATGCGAAACCTGCTTGCCGGATTCGGCCTGTGTATATTCCTTCCACCGTTCGCCATTTGCGCGCCAGCGGCGGGAACCTGTGAGCACGCCTTCGAAGCGGCTTTTCAACCCGGCGGCGACATGCGCATGCGCCTCCGTTCAGGCGACATCGAAGTCCGGGGCGGCGACTCCCCGGTACTCCCCGTCTCTTGCCACATGCAGAACCCCGAACGGGCCAAAGAAGTGGCCCTCAAATTCGAGCCCGGCGGCAAGTCAGGCACTCTGCGCATCCGCGGCGGCCCCAACAACGGCATCCGCTTCCGCATCGAGGTGCCCAAGAACACAAACTTGTACGTCCGCTCCCCCGCCGGCGACCTCAGCCTGTCCGGTGTCGTCGGGGACAAGGATGTCGAAATCCACGCGGGCGATCTGACCATCTCAATCGGCAATGCGGCTGATTACAAGCATGCCGACGCCTTCGTCTACGCCGGCGACCTGAGCTGCAGCGCATTCGGTGTCAGCAAAGGCGGCCTCTTCCGCAGCTTCGATAAAGACAATCCCGGTGGCAAGTACCGGCTCCACGCGCATGTGGGGGCTGGGGATCTCGTACTGCGGTGAGCGTGTTTTAGGGCCAGCTGATTGGGTGGACTGAGTTTACTTCTCTGCCGAGGGCGTTTCCGCAACAGTCCCAAGGGTACCGGGCCATCACTGCCCTCCGGCTCGCGAAGGCCCGGTTCCGCATCGGCACCAGGCATGTTGAAATGGCGCTGGCAAAACCATTCTCCCTTGCTCACCTTCCCGGGCGGACGTTAAGTCCCGTAAAATTAAACGTTAGTGGACGTTACATCACAGGAGATTGCCGCCCATTTGGACCGAATCGAGGCAAGTTCCGGATTCTCACGCGCCGGACGCCTCGTGCGCTTCTTGCGGTTCGTCGTTGACGAGACGCTCGCAGGGCGTGGCAAGCAGATCAAGGAATACACCATCGCCATTGGGGTCTTCGGCCGCCCGTCGTCCTATGATCCGCAGGTGGACTCGTTGGTGCGCGTGCAGGCGTCACTGTTGCGGACGAGGCTTATTGAGTACTACGCCTCAGAAGGCCGCGCGGAAACGATCCGCATCGAGATCCCCAAGGGCGGTTACGCACCCGTCATCCGGCGCGCCGCGACCGCGGCTCCAGTCCCGCCCAAGTACCGGCGCAGGCTGGTCGTCATGACGGTTTCGGCCGCCATCATGTTCGCCGCGCTCTGCGTGTGGCTGCTAACCGGCGCGCGCCCGTTCCGCTCGAACCCGGAGGTTTTGGCTTCCGTTGCCGTCCTGCCATTCGCGGATTTGAGTCCCGCGGGCGATCAAGCCTACCTCTGTGACGGTATTGCCGTGGAGTTGATTCACGCCCTTAGCCGCGTTCCAGGACTGCGTGTCGTGGCCCGCACCTCCGCCTTTCAATACAAAGGGAAGCTGGGCGATGTGCGCCGTATCGGGAAAGAACTCGGCGTGCGCGCGGTCGTGGAAGGCAGCGTGCAGCTCGACGGATCCACGCTGCGTGTCACCGTCCAACTGATCAATACGGCGGACGGGTACCACGCCTGGACCGCGGCCTACGAACGTCGAGCGGACGATCTTTTTGCGGTCGAAAAAGAGATTGCCCAGGCCATTGCCGATAGCTTGCGGCCGCATCACCTCGGCGTGCCGGCGGCGCGGGAAATCACACCCAACCCGGAGGCGTACCGGCTCTATCTGACCGGCGTCTACTGGCGGTCCACACCCTCTCCGGAGAATCTTGGCAAAGCGATCAATGAATTCCGCAACGCCATCGCGGCCGATCCTCGTTTTGCCGCTGCGCAGGCCGCCCTGGCGGAGGCCTACGGGAAGCTGTACTACACGGAGACCGTTCCGCTCGAAGAAACCGCCGCTGTTGCCAAGGCAGCTGCCGCCAAAGCCGTTGCGCTCGACGAGAGGCTCTCTCAGGCGCACGAGGCCGCTGCCATAGCCCGCCTCATCGACTGGGATCTACCGGGCGCTGAGCGCGAATTCCATCGGGCGCTCCAGCTTGATCCCGCCGACGTCCGAACCCGGTACTCATACGCGCAGCTCTGTCTGAATCCGGCCCGACGCTACCAGGAGGCCACTGAGCAACTCCGTTATGCCAGGAGTCTGGACCCCGTTGCCCGGTACTTGATCACGGAACTGGGGAGCACCTACCTGATGAACGGCCAGTTCGCGGCTGCGCGCGAGGAGTTTCAGAAGAGCCTTGAACTGAATCCCAAAGCCCTCGGCACCCGCACGAATCTGGCAGCCACCGATGCGGCCGAGGGTCGCTATCCCGAAGCCGTGGCTCGGCTGGAGGCGGTGAACGCCGAAGGGCCCGGTGACCCGTGGATTATGGGCCACCTGGGTTATGCGTACGCCAAAGCCGGCCGTACCGCGGAAGCGCGGCGCATCCTGGCCACACTGACGGGCGCACATCCCGCCGCCGCCCTTCACATCGCGGCGGTGCATGCCGGCCTGGGCGAAACAAGCCAGGCTCTCGATTGGCTGGATCGTGGCCTCACCGCGCATTCGCCATCCATGTTATGGCTGAAAACTGACTTCCGATTTGCCGGGCTTCGCTCCGAACAACGCTACATGGCTCAAGCCAGGCGCCTCCCTTGAGGCGCGCGGAGCTCCCTATGAAAATCGGGATGGGACAGATTCTGGTGGAGGGCGGGGCGGTCGCGCTGAACCTCGGCCGGGCGACGGCGATGATTCGCCGGGCGGCGGATTCAGGATGCGATGTCGTGGTTCTGCCGGAATGTCTCGACCTCGCCTGGACCTGGCCGGAAGCGCGCCAACTCGCGCAGCCCATTCCCGGCGAGCGAAGCGCGCAACTGGCGGCGGCTGCCAAACAGCACCGCATCTGGGTGGTCGCCGGATTGACGGAACGCGATGGCGACAAAGTCTTCAACAGCGCGGTCCTGATTTCTAGCGGTGGAGAAATGATCAGCAAGCATCGCAAGATTAACGAGCTCGCGATCGCGCACCATCTCTATGACGTGGGCGACCGGCTGGCGGCGGTTCCCTCCCCCTTCGGCCTGCTCGGCGTCACGATCTGCGCGGATAACTTCCCTGAGTCGCTGGTTTTCGGACACGCCCTCGGTCGCATGGGTGTGCGGACTCTGCTTTCGCCATGCGCTTGGGCGGTTGACGCAGATCACGACAACGTCAAAAATCCGTATGGCGATCTATGGCTGACGGGCTACCGCCGTCTCGCGGCACTATATGAGATGAGCGTGATTGGCGTTAGTTGCGTCGGCTGGCTAACCGCTGGGCCGTGGAAGGGCCGTAAGTGCATCGGTAATTCCATCGCCGTCGGTCCCGGCGGGCAAGTCCTGGCGATGGGGCCATACGGCGCCGATGCAGAATCGTTGACGGTGGTTGAAGTGAGCGCGAGCGCACCCATCGCAAGAGGCGCCGGGTTCGCAGATACGATTGAGACGCACGGTTGCGTGGACCCGTGATCCGCGCCGCGTTTCACGCCGGGAATTTCTTCAACAGCCCTTCGAGGTTCGCCGCAAACACTTTCCGCTTCTGCTCTTCGGTGAGAAATGAATTGCGGATACGGGCCATCACGGTGCTGGGATCGTTGATGGAGAAGTCCGAGCCGAACAGCACCCGGTCGGCGCCGATCGACGCCACCGCGTATTCCAGCATGCCCATGCGCTCGTGCCCGCGCCCGGATGTATCCAGATAGCAATTCGCATTCCGCGCCACCAGGTCGATGCGCTTGAAGATGTTTTTACTTTCATGGCTGTCGCCGAAGTGAGGAAACACGATAGTCGCGCGCGGAAATTTCTGGATGATGAACTCCATCTCCTCGAGATCGGTGTGGACATCCAGCACCATATTCATCTTGACCGTCTGCTCCACCAGCAGCTCGAACTCTTTGATGGTGTACGCGAACGGAACCTGGTAGTTGCAAAGCTCGCCTACCCAGACAAAGCCAAGCTGCTTGCGGCAGTCTTCGATTTCGCGCAGCGTCTCATCGATGAACAGCGGATTCACCACGGCAGCGCCCAGAAATCGGCCTTTATACTTCTCCACGTATCGCGCCACCTCTCGGTTGCCGGCGATAAATTCGGCGGCCGTTTTGGCTTCCTGGCAGCGCACGGAATTGATAATGCCGCGCTGTACGCCGGTGCGATCGAGGTAGCTGACGAAATCCTCGAACGTCTTGGTGACGGGATGCCACTGCCAGACGTGGCCGGATTCGGCCGGACAGTGCAGATGAGCGTCGAACGTTTCATACGGTTCGGCAGTCTTCCGCGATTCCGTTGGCGCCGCCGGTGCTTGCACAGCCGGCGGCCTGACTGGCGCGGGAGGTTGTTGCGCCTGCGCGGCTCTCACAAAGCGGTTCGTTGGCGCGAGCGCTCCAAGAAACGTAAAGGTTCTTTTCAGAATCTGCCGGCGATGAGGATGCGGATGATCGTGAAAGTAACTCATCGGACGCCAGTCTATCGCAACGGCATCGTAGGGTGGCGCGATCTAACGGCGATCGAGCTTACTGCACGCGGTCTGTCGCGCGCATCAATTCCATGCGGATTACCGCGCATGCGGCTTCAAGCGGAGACATCTCCTCACCACCGTCGCCGGCCCATTTCCGCAGTTCGTCAACGTCGGCATCGGTGATGCTCTCGCCGGTTGCATGGCGGTAACGGTCGGACACGATCATCAGCGCAAGCGTGATGGGCGACTTCGGGCCGGTTTCCATGGCGGAGAATGTCTAATATAGCGAGCCATGAGTTGCGCCTCAATCGGGACATCTCCCGGTACTGGCACGAGCAAGCCTAACCATGGCCGGCAAGAATACTATGTAAGCTATGCTCAAATGGCTCGTCATCGGCGTTGGCGATATTACAACCAAGCGCGTTTTGCCCGCCATCCTTGCCGAGCCGCGCAGCCGGCTGGCCGGCATCGTGACACGAAACCCCGCCAAAGCAGAACAGTACCAGGTACCTGCTTGGACGGACTTGCCGGCAGCACTAACCGAATCCGGCGCCGATTCGGTATACGTCGCTTCCCCGGTTTTTCTACATGCCCCGCAGACCTCGGCCAGCCTGCGCGCGGGCAAGCATGTGCTGTGCGAGAAGCCGATGGCAATGCACTATGCCGGGGCCTGCGCCATGCAGCACACGGCTGAAGAATGCGGCCGCACCCTCGGCATCGCGTACTACCGCCGCATGTATCCAAAGATTCAGCGGGCGAAGGAATTGATCGAGGCCGGGGTGATTGGCCGGCCCGTCGTGGCCGAGGCCACATCGCATGACTGGTTCCATCCGGCTGCCGGGTTTCGTGACTGGCTGGCCGATCCCGCGCGCGCCGGCGGCGGGCCGCTCTACGACATCGGCTCGCACCGCATCGACTTGCTGAACTACCTGTTCGGCAAACCTGCGCGCGCGACCGGCCAGCTTTCAACGCTGGTCCATCCCACCGGGGTGGAGGACAACGCGACCGTCCTCATTGAGTACGAGAGCGGCGTCCGTGGAATCGTGGATGTTCGCTGGCATTCGTACGTGCCTCGTGATGAATTCCGCGTCCGCGGCACCGAGGGCGAGATGGACCTGACGCCGCTGAACAGCCCATCGCTCGTCTACCCTAACGGGCAGGAGCACCTGCCGCCGCACGAAAATCTGCATTATCCATGCGTCCAAAACTTCGTGAGCGCCGTGCTGGAGGGCGAGCCATTGCGCTCGACCGGCGCGACAGCGATGCTGACCGATTGGGTGACTGAGCAGGTGGTCGCCGCTCATGGGCTTCGGTGAGGCTGGAGACTAAACTGGAAGACAGGAGGCATCACCATGAAACGATCCGCCCAAGCCCAATGGCAAGGCGATTTGAAGAGCGGCGCGGGAACGATTTCGACGGCGAGCGGCACACTCGCCACCACGCCCTACTCGTTCCATAGCCGGTTCGAGCAGGGCAAAGGCACCAACCCGGAGGAACTTTTGGCCGCCGCGCACGCCGGCTGTTTTACCATGGCCGTCTCGTCGCAGCTTACCCAGGCAGGCCTGAAAGCGGAGCGCCTGGAGACCACCTGCACCATCACGCTGGAGCAGAAGGACGGATCGTTCGCCATCACGGAGAGCCACCTCGAGTTGAAGGGTAAAATTCCTGGCGCAACCCAGGAGGCATTCGAAAAAGCGACGCAGGCCGCCAAAACAGGATGCCCGGTTTCCAAGCTCTACAACACAAAAATCACTCTGGACGCTCACTTGGAGAGCTGAGCGTATTTGGGAAATCGCTTGCTGCACGCGCGGCTCGGCGAGAGCCATGGAAATCAGCAAGCGTTTTCAGAGCCGCGACCGCGGGAAGTGGTTGCCAGCGCTATTCAGCAAAAAACGGGAAAGCGGGTTCGGCGACCTTAGGCCAGCAGTTCTGTCAGCCGCCGGCTCGAAGTGGGAAACGCCTCAGTGCCGAGCCCCGCATCCAGCGCGCCGTCCGCCAGCGTGCGGTATAGATCGCCGATGGTGCCCATCACGCGCGTATGCCGGCCGTGCGCCAGGCGATCTTTCGAACCCGCCACGATGGCGATCACGCCGCTGTTCTTGTGGATGTTGGCCTCCGCGTGCTCGTGCACGAACACCAGGCAGGTGTGATCGAGCAGCGTGCCGTCGCCTTCGGGAATGGACTTGAGCTTGGCGATCAGGTACGCGAACTCCTCCACGTGCCAGCGGCAGATGTCGCGCATAATGCGCTGGCCCACGGGCCCGTCCTCGCCCGGCGCTTTACCGTCGGCGTGCGTGTAGTCGTGGTGCCGCGCCTCGTCGTGGCCGAGCCACGGGAAGCGCGCCAGGCCCTGGCACTTGGTGAGCATGTAGCTGGCGACCCGCGTCTGTCGCGTGGCCAGCGCGTAAGCCAGCAAATCGCTCTGGATTTTGGCGATACGCGGCCAGTCCTTCATATCGAAATCTTCTTCGGGCTTAGCCACTTCGCGATACTCCGGCGGCAGCGAGGTGATGGCGCGCTCCAGATCGCGAATCGAAGAAAGGTGCTCGTCCAGTCGCGTCGCGTCTTCTTGCGGCAAACCTTTGCGCAGCAGGTTGGCATCCTGATACACGGCGTCGAGAATACTGCGCTTGCGGTCTACCCAGCCCTGATCCTTCGCGCCAAATAGCCTGTCGAAGAGACGGTGTGGAATCTCTTCGGGCGCGAGCGGCCGGTCGGGACCGGCCCAACTCATGTTCTTGTGAATGGCGCTGCCGAACGATTCCTGCGAGACGCCGATCTGCAGCGACCGGAAGCGTGTCTCGGCCGCCAGCTTGCGTGCGATGATCTGATCCACCGACGGACCGCCGGGGCTGCGCCCAGTGTAGTGCGTGCACGTCATCAGCGCGCTCATCGACGTCGAGTGGCCGTCGCCCGCGGAATTACCCACCGCTGAATTGTCCAGGCCGCTCAGCACATGTACATGATCGTGCAACCGGGCGAGGGGCGCCAGGCAGGCGGTGACGTCGTAGTCCGCGCCAGTACGATCGGGAATCCAATAGCGCTCCGGTATGCCGTTGCCGTTGAACCAGAGCACGAAGCGACGGTCAAACGCGGCGGTTTTCTTCGCCGGATTCGCTTCGGCCGCGTACGCCGTGCCGGTCGAGTTGAACATCGAGACCAGCGGCGGCAGACCGACGATGACAGGCGCCTGCGAAAGTGTCAGCCCCTTGAGAAAGAACCGGCGGGACAGCCTAACGCGCCGGGTGATTAGCTGCGACACTCTCGCTCCTTGCAGCGGACTGCGGATCCCACTGCTTTACTAAGGATACAACCAGTTCCCTGTAATGGAAACCGGAGCCCCGGAAATCCTCCAGCGCGCGGCGAATTACGGGCACGTCGGCGCGCGTGTCCTGGCGGCCGGTCATGTAGCGAAACACCTGCTTGACAATGCATTCCTGGCACTGCGGGGTGCGCGCCAGCAGCTCGCCCAACTGCCGCGGGCTGTTGAATTGTGGATCCGCCAGGCCCGCCACTTGCCCCGAGGTGTCCATATCCAGCAGCACTTCTTTGGGCTTCGCCTTTTTGCCCCCGTCACTGTGATATTCGGGATAGAACAGCAGTTTCTGTTTTTCGCGGTACATGCCAATCGCATCGAACTTTTCCAGGCCGAATCCGATGGGATCGATCAAGTGATGGCAGCCCGCACAGGTTTTGTCTGTCGTGTGAACCGCAAGGCGCTCGCGATTATTTAACGGCCGCGCCTGATCGAGCACCGGAAGGTTGGTATCGACCCCCGGCGGTGGCGGCGGCACGTGCTGGCACAGGAACTGCTCACGCACAAACAAACCGCGCGACGTGGGCGCTGTGTCCTCGAGCTTGCTGGTAAGAGTCAGGAACAGTCCCTGACCCAGCAGCCCGCTCCGTTCCTGTTCGGACGGAAGCTCGACGCGATCATATTCATGCGCCGGCGTCGGCACTTTATAGATGGCCGCCAGATTGGAGTTCACAAAGCCGTAGTTGGCGGTGAATGCATCCATGAAGTTGCGGTCGTTCCACACCAGATCGCCGATGAAGCGCCGGGCTTCCTCGGTCATAGCCGCGGCCACGTCATGGTTGAATAGGGGAAACATGCGGTGGTCGCGGGCGGACGTCAGCGCGCGGTCAAATCGCAGCCATTGCGACACGAAATCGTCCAGGCTCTGCTTGGCCCGGGGATCGTCCAGCATGCGGCGCGCCACGCGCCCGATATCTTCGGCATTGTCTAACGCGCCCCGCGACGCCGTATCCAGCAGTGCGTCATCGGGCATGGTGTCCCACAGGAAATAGGCCAGCCGGCTCGCCACCGCATACGATTTCCATTTGGGATTAGGGGTTTGCTCCGTCCAGAACAGGAATGAAGGCGACTGGAGCATCGTTTCGATTACCGTCTGCGCGCCTTTCAGAAAATCGCCTTCGTCCTTGAACAAAGCATCGAAACGAGCAACCTCCGCGGGCTCGAGCGGACGGCGAAACGCCCGGCGGCCAAAGGTCTCGATGAACTTGAGCCGGCATCCGGCGTCGCTCGCGCCCTCATGCGTGCAAGGGATCAGATGCCGCGAATCGCCGCGCCGGAAAGCGTTCGCCGAGACGCGCTCGGCTGCGATGCTGTAGGCTTCGGCCTGAATCGGCGAGAGCGATTGCGACTGGTACTGGTTCTTGAAGCCGTTGACGTAATCCTCTTGCGGAAATTGGTTGGCCGGATCGGTGGGCTCGCCCACGAGATCACGCACGGTGTTGTTGTATTGCTGGTTGGTCAGCCGCCGCAAGACGACCTGCGGCGCATCGCCCGCGCCGGCCGCCTCGCGGGCCTTGTATTGCAGAGCCTGTTCCAGGTCCGGACCGGAGAGCGCCGCCAGGTAGCCGATCCATTCCTTCAACAACGCCTCTTCGGCGCTGCCCTTGTGGATGCGCTCGCCGCCACTGTGCTTGATCCGGTTCGTGGGCTTCTGCAGGAGAATAGAGTTGCCCTGGTTCCGTCTGTCCACCAGCTCGACGAGCGATCTCCCAAAGGCTTCCACCCGCTCCGGTGGCGCGTCCTCTTCGGGGAACCGCAATCGCGTTGGCGACGCCACGCCCTCGGGATTGTGGCACATCCGGCAGCCGGCTTTTTGAAAAACGGGATAAAGTTTATCCGCGAAAGACAAGGGTTGCTGGGCCGAAGCTGTAAGAGCACCCGCGGCGAAAAGGAGAGAGAGCCGCACCCAATCGCCGGTTCGACCGCGCCTCATGCCCCTAGGATACAGCCCACCGGAGCCGTGTGCCCACCTCCGAGTACCCGCGGCAAACCTCATTCGCGTCCATTCTCGTTGATTCGCGGCTCTTTAGCCCTTGTTCCAAGCAGCCTCAAAAACTAAATCGCAATCCGAACTGACCGTGGCGCGGACTATTGGCCTGGCTGTTAATCACCCCGAAGCTGTCGCTGCCGAATGTAGTATCGGGAAAAGCGAATCTGGGAGTATTCAAGGCATTGAAAAAGTCTCCACGGATTTCCAGGTACATGCTCTCTTTGAATTGCACTCGCTTGGAGATTCCGAAGTCCAAATTATGAATGCCCGGGCCCCTGCAGTCCGAGATGTACCGGCCCAGACTTCCGGGGACCTGGTCTCCCGGATGCGAAAAATTCCCAACGTTGAAGTAATTCGCCGCGCCGTCCACCACGGCATCCACGCTCGCATTCGAGCAGGCCTTACCGTTGATGTTGGGGCGTTGCGTGCCGCCTGCAAGCAGGCCATCGGAATCGGAGAATACCAGCGGTTGGCCGGTCTGGAACGTGACGACGCTGTTCACCTGCCAGCCACCGATGATACCGTTCACTACGCGATTCATATTCTTACCCAGCGCTCGTCCCCGGCCTACGGGGAGCTCGTAAATGGCGGCAAAAGCCAGCCGCTGCGGCGTATCATTCGCGCTCACACTCTTTTCGGCTTTGAGATTGGTCAAATCCTGAGGAGTGCCCGCAAAACCTATATTGCCAATCCAGGCGTTGCCTCCCGCGTCAGAATCATCGATGAACTTTGAAAATGTGTAGTTGCCGGTGAAACTCAGTCCGTGGGACAGCCGCTTTTCAAAGCGCACCTGGAGCGATTCGTAATTGGAAGTGGCAATGAATTCCGGGAAACCGCTGAAAGATCCCGGAAACTGGGGATATGGCCGCAGGAGATCGATTTGAGGAACCGTCGGGTCGTTGTAGATGGAATCCGCGACGTCAAAGATCGGCGCAGGTCTGCCCGGAACCTGAGTGAATAAGAACTGGAAGGGATTCGGAACCAGCGCGGCCAGACCGGCGCTGCCGTATTTCTCCCGATTCGCCTTCGAGATGATATTCCGATTCTGGGTCGAGTAGTTCCACGGCAAATGCGTGCTGCGGTTAGCCGAGTAGTTCGCGTCGATCAGTATGTTTCCCGGGAGTTCCCGCTGAATTCCGAGATTCCATTGGTAGATCTCGGCGTTCCGGAAAGTATTGCTGCCGTGATTGCCGTTGCTATAGCCCCAGAGCGTCAAAGGCCCATATTTCCCTTGCTGCGGACCCACAAAACCGACTGGGAACGGGTTCTCCAGCGTGGCGTACTGCGTGATGTCGCCGTCCTTGGAAAAGTTTATGTTGACGCCCTTGTTCCACCCGGTTCCACCATATTGCCAGTTGGTCGCGAAGTTCATGCCATAGTAGACCCCGGCTCCCCCGCGCAGCACCGTCTTTGAATCCAGGCGGTAAGCAAAACCGAGACGCGGCGCTATGTTGTTGTAATCGGGATCAGCATGGCGCCGCTTTGGGGTCGTCAATATGGTGGTTCCAATGATCTCTCCCCCCGGAAAGTTCGACTCCGGCAATGCGGGAACGGTGATGCCGCTGGGACATGTAAAGCACGTAAGCTGGTTGTGATTGTAGCGCTCCGAGTAGGGCGTGCTCCACTCGTAGCGCAGTCCAATGTTGAGCGTGAGGCGGCTGGTAACCTTCCAGTCATCTTGAAAGAAAAAAGCCGCCTCCCCGGACTTGTTGGCTACGTGCGGCCGCGCCACCAGCGCACCGCTGCCCCAGCCGACCAGCATGGATGCGAGGCCGTTTCCTTGCGCTGAATCCGGGCTGAAGACGCTCTGCATCGTTATGTTCGGGCTGAATGTGATCGAGCCGCTGGTATTATCCGGCTGGAAGAAGTTGTTTAGAAAAATCCTCTTTTCACCGCCGAATCTCATATTGTGAGATCCAATCACTTTCGTCAGTACGGAGCTGAATGCCCATTGCGTGTCGGTCTCGAGTGTTTCCGTGCAGCAGGCGCTGGTGGCCAGACCTTGGTACCCATCGACATAGATATTGGGAAATGCAGGGCTCTGATACCACGGGTTATTGATCAGAATTGGCGGAAACCCCACACTGAGGGGATCGACCGTGGGCTGGACCTTTTGTGGAAAGACTCCGCGGTGCAGCGAAATCCGGTTCGTCCACAGCGTCGAAGGGCTAGGCGTCCAATGCTCCTGCAAAGCGATGTCGTGCGTGTTCGCCAGGTATTTGTTCGGCTGCAGGAACGGATCCGGCACGAAATCGGTGGAATGGCTCCGGCTGTAACGCCCGGTGATCCGGTTAGTATCCGAAAAATTATGATCGATACGGATATCGTACTGGTAGCCTGGACTAGAGTCGACCAACTTCTGTGTGTAGTTATTCAGGCCGGTGACCGGGTCGCCCGCCCCTGTCGCTGAGGGGTAGAGCTTGATCAGGTTCTGCCCGATCGGATCCATCTGACTTGTGGGAATTTTGTTCCCGGGGAAGGGAGCACGCTCGCAGTCCAGGCTGCTTCCGGCGCCGGTGCAGGTCACGCTTTTTGGATTGAAAATCTGCTCCAGACTGCCATCCGGATTGAATGTTTGCGAGAAATCTCCCTGCTTCTGCAGATCCGTGGGTACACTCGCGTTGATGGTGAAAGGGGAATTGTTGCGCTGCCGTTCGTAGTCGAAGAAGAAGAACGTCTTCTGCTTGATGATGGGACCCCCTATCGACCCGCCATACTGGTCGTGCGCGTAATCTCCTTTAGGCTGCCCGCCCGCGTTGGAAAAGAAATCGTTGGCGTCGAGCGATGGCCGCCTCATAAACCACCAGCCGCTGCCATGGAATTGGTTCGTGCCGGACTTGGTCACGATGCTGACGACCGTACCGCCGTTGTTTCCGTACTCCGCGGAGAAGCTGTTGTTCTGCAGCTTGAACTCCTGAATGGCTTCTACAGAGGGCTTGTATTGCACGTTGGTACTGCCGCCTTCGCCGCCCTCGGGATTACTCAGAATGCCGCCGTCAAGCCGGAATTCCGCCGTGGCATAGCGCTGGCCGTTGGAGGCAAAAACGGTGCCGCCCTGCATGTTCACACCGGCGTTCGAAACTTCCGTGACGCCGGGAGCGAGATACGAAAGCGAGGCAATATCCCGGTCGAGCAGCGGCATTTCCATAATGTAGTTGCCCGTGACCTCGGTTCCGAGCGCGCCACTGACCGTGTTCAAGAGTGGCGATGCTGCCTGCACCTCGACGGTCTGCGTCATTTCGCCGATCTCCAGCGTGAGATCCAGATCGCTTTGCTGCCCCACGCGCATGACAATGTTGTCGCGGACCAGCGCCTTGAATCCGGCGGCCTCCACCCGGACGGTGTAGGCGGCCGGCTTGAGGTCGTTGAAGATATACCGGCCGCCGTCGTCACTGGTCCTCTTTTGTGCGACCGTGGTTCCAACGTTGGTCATCGTAACCGTCGCGCCAGGAATCACGGCGCCAGTCGAATCCATGACCGTCCCGCGCAACAGAGCTGTATCGGTTCCTTGCGCCAGCGCCATCGAGGGGAACAGGGACATCGCCATTACAAGCGACAAAACCATCAGGACGGAGATCTTCCCTTCAATCCGTTTCATCGTTACCTCCTGCTATATGTAGGCGATACCGCCAAAGCATCGAAACTCCTGGACTGCAGGGACAGGTAGCTCCAGATTGGCGGGATCATATCGTAGCCGCCCATGGTTCGTCAAGCCGATAAACGCAGCTTGAATTTGGACTTGGCTGCGCGGGTTTGACCGTTTGCGGGGCCGTCTTCTATACTAAAGATTCAATATGTATTATCTGGTTGTAGCCATCCATGTGGTGGTGTGCTTGTTCCTGATCATCGTGATCCTGCTGCAAAGCGGAAAGGCCGCGGATCTGGCGGGCGCGTTCGGCGGCATGGGCTCGCAGACGGCGTTCGGACCGCGCGGCTCGGCGACGCTGCTGTCGAAGGCCACCACGATTTCGGCGGTGGTGTTTATGTGCACGTCGCTGGCGCTTTCGATTCTGGCGATGCGCAACGCCGGCGGGAGCGCGACGATTCTGGAGCGGAAGACGCCGGCGAAGCAGTCCGTGCCTGCAGGAGCGAATCCGCCCGGCAAGGCGCCCATGACGGCGACCCCAACAGTACCCGGCTCGCAAGCGCCCGCCAAGCCACAGCCCATGCAGGTCCCACCGAAAAAGTAGTTTTCAAGAATTGCGGAGGTGGCGGAATTGGCAGACGCACTAGCTTGAGGTGCTAGCGGGAGCGATCCCGTGGGGGTTCAAGTCCCCCTCTCCGCACCAATATTTCAGGAGTTTACGGCGGTCCGCATTGGGCGGGTGCAGCCGTTTTCGTTTATAGACCTTATTTTAGACCTTATCTCGACCGGGACCGCCCTGTGCCGCAGTGGACCTCATCAAGCCGTTCGGCCCTGTCCGTAGTCAAAAGCTCCTGAGGTATTCAAATCAGCAGCTTGCAATCCGGGTCCGCAGGTGTGTCGCGGAGGCGTTATGGGATGTTACAACGGTTGATTCGTGCTCCATTTGATCACTGCATTCCTGGCCGCCATCCGCGTGTTCTTCCGCAGTGGCGTGGATACCTCACTTGAAATCCTCGCTTTGCGGCAGCAGGTTGCTGTGCTCAAACGAAAACGGCCACGACCCTCACTGAACCGCCTCGACCGCTTTTTCTGGACCTCTCTGCGACACATATGGCCGCGATGGTCCGATGTTCTGGTCATCGTGAAACCGGAGACGGTGATCGGATGGCATCGGGCGGGTTTTCGCTTGTACTGGCGCTGGCGATCGCGGCCGCGCGGCGGCCGACCCAAGGTGAGCGAAGAGATGGGGACTCTCATCCGCCGCATGGCGGCTGAGAATTCGGACTGGGGAGCACCGAAGATCCACGGGGAACTGCTGAAGCTCGGCTTGGAGGTCTCCGAGCGCACTGTCGCCAGATATCTGCGACGCTTGCGGCGACGCGGCGATCCTGCTAAACGCTGGCTGGCCTTCCTCGCAAACCATCGCGAGGTGATCGTCGCCTTCGACTTCATTACCATCCCGGAAGTGAAACAGGCATGCCAGCTCATCCGGAATGTTTTGCGCGCACAGGTGCGGAACGAGCGGAAGCTCGATATTTAGCCCTTCGTCGTTTACTGCCCGCTCTTCGGACGCCCTGAGGCGTCATTAATCCAGGTCATTGCCGCGAACGCCGCCGGCCACCCGATAGTCGTAATGGCAAGGATTGCGACGTGCTGCAGTTCTTCCCGAGTGGCCCCAGATTTCCGCGCATTTCTCACCGCCGAATGCACGGCGCCTTCGTGCCGGAATGCAATCGCCATTCCCAGCTTCACGAGTCTGCGCGTCTTCTCGTCAAGCGGCCCGGTCTCATGGCACCGTTTTCCGAGTTCCGCAAAAGCTTCCCAGATCTTTGGGTGTTGGTCTTGGAATCCCTGAACAGATTTCGGCCTTCGTTCTTGCACAATGTTCCTCCACCTCGGATTGCGTGACTCCTTCGGAGCCGATTAGTCCACTTTCTGAAATTGCATTGCACAGCTCGACGTTTCGGGAAGCCGGTTAGGACCTCCGGTCGGCGAGCATCTTCTGATACGCTTCAACCAACTTCTGCCGGGCATCGCGTGCGATCGGGCCGGGCAGCTCTTTCGACTGGTATTTGCGGCAAAGCTCGATCGTTTGACGAAGGCTTTCCGTAAAGGCGGCACATGGCTCACATCCGTTAATATGCGAGCCCATTTCTTTGCATGTCTCGGCAGGAAGCTCCATGTCGAGGTACTCGGAGAGCAGCGAGAACATCTTTTTGCAGTTTTCATCATGCTGATGCGCTGCCATCAGTTCTTCTCCAATCCTGGTCTGCTGGCGCGAAGGTAGGTATCGAGTTTCTTACGGGCAAGCAGCCGCGCACGGTGCAGCCTGGTTTTGACTGCGTCGGTGTTCACACCCAAGACATGTGCGGTTTCTTCCGTCGAAAGCTCCTCCACGTCGCGCAGTAACATTACCGAACGATAGATTTCAGGCATCTCGGCAATGGCGTCGTCGAGGGCGCGTTGTAGCTCCGAGCGAAGCACCTCGTCTTCGGGAAGGCCCGACCAGTCCGCGATCTCGATCTTCATCGGATCCCCACTCGTTCCCCTCGCCGGCATGAGTTCGTCCAGCGAGACCTCCTGCTGCGGCGCGAAGATACTCTTGCGCCGTTTGATCAGGCAGACGTTCTTCGCGATTCGAAATACCCACGCTCGCACGTGCTCAGGCTCGCGAAGTTGGCTGAACTTTTCAAAAACGTTCAGCAATGTCTCCTGCACCACCTCTTCGGCATCCTCGCGATGGCCACACAGAAGCTGGCTGTAGTTAAAAATCTTCGCCCGGAAGTGGTCGACAAATTTGTCGAATGCTTCCGGCTTGCCGTCGAGTAATTGACGCGCCAGCTCGATTTCCGCGGCTCGTTCCAATGGTGGATCCCGCCATCATTGTAGCCGACCCGCCGTCAGTACTAAGGATGCGGCGTGCCGCAGAACGTGACAGGAGGAGCTCAAAAAGATGCCGTCACCGTTTGCCGCAAAGTGCGTCTGAACAAAGTGCAGGTGGTCGAAAAGAGGAATGGATGCCTGAGTGGATGACTCTATGTTTAGTGCTGGTCGCATACTTCGCGGTCATGCGGTGGGTGCTGCCTCGTTTGGGCGTCCTCACGTGAATGCCTAATCCATGCGATGCCGGGTCCCGGCGTCACAAGAAACCGTCAAGCGAGGAGCGTCCGGGTGCTCCAGGGTGAGAGCTGACACCAGGTACGCACCGATTTCAGCTCACGTTCATGATCCGGTCTTGAGTGGTATGAACCGCGCTTCCAATTTCAGGCAAGTTGAGCAGCGTGTTATGAATCACGCACGACTTCACTGCTCGTAATACACCTTCCTTGTGCCGCTGCTCGATTTCCGGAACGCTAATCTCAATTTGAAATGACGCTAACCGTGCCGGCCCGAGCGCCTTTTCGGCCGAAACGCGAACCTCCAGTTCCTCTCGCGCTGGATTGATAGCTAGTATGTCGGCACTATGGCAATGCTTGTCACCTGCTGGAACAAATTGAATCTCCCAACACAGGAGACCGATGCAAAAAAAACTCCTGTACCTGGGATTGCTCGCGCCACTTTACGGGCAAGAGCCGCTTTCATTGCGGGACGCGGTTCGCCTGGCGCTCGATCACAACAAGTCGATCGAAGCTGCCGGAGCGGCGAGGCAAGCCGCCGGAGCACGCATTCAGCAGGCGAGGAGCGGCTGGCTGCCACGAGTTAACTATTCGGAATCCTTGACTCGCAGCGACAACCCGGTGTTTGTTTTCAGTTCGCTGCTAACGCAGCACCAGTTCACCGAACGAAATTTCGGCATCGGCGCACTGAATCAACCAAATGCCCTCAATAATTTTCAGTCGCAGCTCAATCTGGACCAATTGATTTACGATGCAGGCCAGGTGCGTAATGCAACGCGCTCGGCGCAATTGTTGGAGCGCGTATCGGGAGAAGATGGACGTCGAACGCAGCAGGATGTAATCGCCGCCGTCGTCCGGACATACTACGCAGTGGTGCTTAGCGGACACACTCTGTCAGCCGCGAAAGAAGCCGTCCACTCGGCGGAAGCCGACTTAAAACGCGCCGAAGCAGTGCGTGCGGCTGGAATGTCGACCGACGTTGACGTGCTCTCGATCCGGGTCCACCTGGCGGCAGTTACCGAGGAGCAAATCCGGCGCGCGGCCGATCTGGATGTTGCGCGGGCTTCGCTGAATCAAGTCCTAGGCCAGCCTCTCGAGACAACTTGCACTCTGTCGACGGCGCTCGCTCCGGTGGGCGTCAACGATACTTCGCTCGAACAATACGAGCGCCAAGCGATCGAGCAACGGCCCGAAGCGCGCGAGGCGAAACTGGCCAACAGTCTGGCGGAAACTCAGGCAGCCGCCGCACGATCCAGCCTGCTGCCGCAAGTGGGTTTGCATGCGGCCATCGAACAAGACCGCCAGCAGTTCGCCGGTCGGTCCGGCGGCAACTGGCTGGCGTCGGTCTCGGTCCGTTGGAACCTCTTCAACGGGTTCGGCGACAAAGCCCGCATTACTGAGGCGAAGCACTTACTGCGGCGCTCACAGGCAGAGGCGGATCGAGCCGGCTCGGCAATTCGTCTGGAGGTACGCCGCGCCTGGGCCGACCTAAATGCTGCCACCCAGCGTATTGAAGTTGCGCGGGCCGCGGTGGAAGAGGCGCAGGAGAGCCTGCGGATCACGCAGAACCGGTATACCGCCGGTCTCAACAACGTCACGGACCTGCTACGTAACGAAACCGCGGTGCTCGAAGCCAAGACGCGTTATCTGGCGGCGATTAACGATCAGCGCGTTGCCTCCGCCACGCTCGAGAAGACCGCCGGCACTCTCTCCCCTGACTCGGAGGTACTCAATTGATGAAAGCGCCTCTTGTTGTTTTCCCGGCCATTGTTTGGCTGGCTGGCTGTAGCGAATCGCCGCGTAAGGTTGAGGCGAATGGCGCACCCGTTCCGGTCAAGATTGCCACCGTCACAGCCGAGCCGTGGCCGGAGAAGTACGAAGCGATGGGCACCGTTCGCGCGCGATCGGCCGCGGTACTGTCCAGTAAGGTAATGGGCTACGTACGTGAAGTGCACGCTAACATCGGCGACCATGTGGGCGCAGGGCAATTGCTGGTGGTGCTCGATGCTGCGGATTTGGAAGCCAGTTACCGACGCGCGGATGCCGGACGTGAAGAAGCGCACAGCTCAATCCCAGAGGCCGAGAGCGGCGTAACTGCCGCAAAAGCCAATTTAGAGCTGGCCCGGGCGACCTTTAAACGCATGACCGATCTGTTCGCCAACAAGTCCATCTCGAATCAGGAGTACGACGAAGCAGCCGCCAGGCTGAAAGCGGCCGACGCTGCGTACGCCATGGCGGAATCGAAGCGCCTGCAACTGACCTCGAAGATCGCACAAGCCGAACAGGAGCGTAGGGCCGCCGAAATCCAGCGTGGTTATGCGCAACTACGCGCGCCGTTCGCCGGCGTGGTCACGGCAAAGTCGGTAGAGCCTGGCAACCTCGCCACGGCGGGCGCGCCGCTATTGACGATTGAGCGTGAGGGGGCATATCGGCTCGAAGTTTCAGTGGAAGAATCGCGGCTGGTGCTCATTCGCAGCGGCAGCAAAGTCACGGTGGTGCTCGATGCATTGGGCCGTACGATCGAGGCGAAGATCGGCGAAGTGGTGCCATTGGTGGACGCGGCCTCCCGCGCCTATTTGGTGAAGATTGATCTGCCAGCGATACCACAATTGCGTTCCGGCACTTTCGGACGCGCCCGGTTCGTGGTAGGCACCCGGCCAGTTCTCTCCGTGCCGATCTCCGCGTTGATTGAGCACGGCCAGGTGCAATCCGTGTACGTCGTCGAAAACGGCGTCGCGCGTTTACGAATCGTCACCATTGGCCGCAAGATCGACGATCGCGCCGAGGTGCTCTCCGGGCTCAATCCCGGCGAGCAGGCGCTCTCGCCCATCCCGGTTGGGCTAGCCGACGGTGTCAAGGTGGAGCCGCGCCAGTGAGCGCGGAGCGCCATCTTGGTCCTGCCGGCCGGTTCGCACGGGCTTGGGTCTCGTCCAAGCTGACGCCGCTCATCATCGTCTCATCGCTGCTCATCGGCGCGCTCGCGGTCTGGAAGCTGCCGCGCGAGGAAGAGCCGCAGATCATCGTGCCGATGATCGATGTATTCGTTCAGATGCCTGGCGCCTCCGCCCGCGAAGTGGAGGAGCGCGTCACCAAGCCGATGGAAAAGTTGCTTTGGGAGATTCCAGGTGTCGAGTATATCTACTCGACATCAAGCCCCGGCATGTCGATGGCGGTCGTGCGGTTCCTCGTGGGGCAAGACGAAGAGAAGAGCATTGTCCGCCTCAATCAGAAGCTTTACGCTAACATGGATCTGATTCCGCCGGGCGCGTCGCCACCGCTGGTCAAGCCGCGGTCCATCGATGACGTGCCCATTCTTGCGCTGACGTTGTGGAGCAAGCGTTACGGTGATTTCGAGTTGCGGCGGATGGCGGCTCAGGTTCATGACACCGTCAAGCAGACACCCGATGTTTCCGCTGTCACCCTGATCGGCGGCCAGCGGCGCGAGATCCGGATTACTCTCGATGCCACCCGGCTAGCCGCCTACTCGCTTTCGCCATTGCAGGTGGCCGCCGCGCTCGGTAATTCCAACCGCCGGTTGCCGTCTGGCCATTTCGACAGCGCGAATCAGGAGTACCTGCTGGAGACCGGTGAGTTCCTGCGCACCGTGGATGACGTGCGGAACGTCGTGGTGGCGGCGGTTCACGACAAGGTGGTTTTCGTGCGCGATGTCGCGCAGGTGACCGATGGTAGCGAAGAGCCAGGCGAATATGTCCGTTACTCCTCCGGGCGCGAGTTCTATCCGGCTGTGACGATCGCCATATCGAAGCGCAAGGGAACCAACGCCGTGAAGGTCGCGGAGGACGTGCTCGCGCGCATCGAACCGCTCAAAGGCAGCGTGATTCCGTCCGACGTCACCGTCTCCATCACGCGGCATTACGGCGAGACTGCCAACGAAAAATCGAACGAACTGTTGCTGCACATGTTCATCGCGGTGGTTTCGGTAAGCCTGCTGATCGCAATCACGTTGGGCTTTCGCGAGTCGCTGATTGTATTTCTTGCGATTCCTGTGACGCTCGCCCTGACGCTCGCGGTCTTCTATTTCTACGGGTACACACTCAACCGGATCACCCTGTTCGCCCTGATCTTTTCAATTGGAATACTGGTGGACGACGCCATTGTGGTAGTGGAAAACATTGCACGCCACTGGCGGATGCCGGACAACCGCGGCCGCCCGCCCAATGAGGTCGCGATCGAAGCCATCGACGAAGTCGGCAACCCGACCATTCTCGCCACGCTGACGGTGGTTGCCGCGATTCTTCCGATGGCGTTCGTCGGCGGATTGATGGGGCCCTACATGAGGCCCATACCCATCGGAGCCAGCGCGGCCATGATCTTTTCATTGCTGGTTGCGTTTATTGTGACGCCATGGGCCGCAGTTCGCATCCTGAAACCCGGCGCCACACACGAGGCCGGGGAGCGCGAGGACGGCCTGACAAGGCTCTATCGGCGGGTCATGGGAACTCTTCTTCACGCGCCGGTCTTACGTTGGGGCTTTCTCGGGATGGTGTTGTTGCTGTTAGTCGGCTCTATGTCTCTGCTCTATCTTAAATTCGTCAAGGTCAAGATGCTGCCGTTCGACAACAAGAGCGAGTTTCAGGTGATCGTAGACATGCCTAATGGCACGACGCTCGAACAAACCGCGCAGGTCACGCAGGCGCTCGCGGTGGAAACGCAGCAGCAAGCCGAGGTTGTCAACGTCCAGACCTACGTCGGTACCGCCTCCCCGTACAATTTCAATGGCCTCGTGCGGCATTACTATCTCCGCCGCGGCGCCAACGTCGCCGATATCCAGGTCAACCTCGTGCGCAAAGGCAAACGCCGCCTGCAGAGCCACGAGATCGCAAAACAGGTGCGCCAAAGGCTTGCACCACTCGCCGCACGCTACGGTGCGCGGATCAAAGTTGCGGAGGTGCCGCCGGGACCACCCGTGCTGCAGACGCTCGTTGCTGAAGTCTACGGGCCTATTCAGGATGGACGCATCCGCCTGGCCCGCCAGATCCGTGACCTCTTCCGCCGGACGGATGGCATCGTGGACGTCGACTGGTACGTGGAGGATGACCAGCCCGAGTACCAGCTTATCATCGACAACGAAAAAGCTTCACTGAACGGCATCTCTGAAGATGAACTGGCGCAAGCAGTTGCGATCGCGTCAGCGGGATATTCAGCCGGTTTGCTGCACGTAGACTCGGCCAAAGAAGATATTCCCCTCACGCTGCGGTTCGACCGGGCGAGCCGTTCCGACATCGGTCGTCTCGGAAATCTGAGACTCACCGCTCGTGATGGGCAGACCGTCGCGTTGAGCGAACTGGTACGGCCGGAAAAGGTCATCGTAGAAAAAAGCATTTACCACAAGAACCTGATGCCCGTCACTTACGTCACCGCCGATGTTGCAGGCGCGATTGAGAGCCCGGTTTATGCGTTGCTGAAGACAGCTCCGGAGATCGACCGCATCGCCATTCCCGAGGGTTACAAGATCGAGCAGCACATGGCCGCATTGCCTACGAACGCCGGCCTCTACTCGATGAAGTGGGATGGCGAGTGGCACATTACGTATGAAGTATTCCGCGATCTCGGCTTTGCCTTCGCGATCGTGTTGATCCTGATCTATGGGCTGGTGGTCGGCTGGTTCCAGTCTTTCGCCACACCACTCGTAATCATGGCGGCGATACCGTTTTCCCTTGTCGGTATTCTGCCCGCACACGGTCTCATGGGTGCGTTCTTCACCGCGACATCCATGATCGGTTTCATTGCCGGAGCCGGCATCGTGGTCCGGAACTCCATCATCCTGGTTGATTTCATCGAGCTGCGGCTGCGAGAGGGCGTGCCACTCGAGAAAGCGGTCATCGACGCGGGCGCAATCCGCTTCCGCCCCATGCTTCTGACTGCGGCCGCAGTCGTGGTGGGCGCCGCAGTGATCTTGTTCGATCCGATCTTCCAAGGTTTGGCCATCGCGCTGATGGCAGGAGAAATCGCGTCGCTCGCGCTCTCGCGAATGACCGTCCCCATTGCTTATTTCATCGTCAATCGAAGGAGACTGGCTTGATGAACATCGAACGTTATCTACGCATGATTGCCGGAGCCTTTGTGATGGCGAGCGTCGCGCTGGGCTATTGGGTGCATCCGGCCTGGTTTCTGTTCACCGGATTTGTGGGGCTGAATCAGTTTCAGTCGGCATTTACAAACTGGTGTCCGATGATGACCTTTCTGAAGAAAGCCGGTGTGCCGGCTGCAATGACGGTGACGAAGTCCTGCGGCTACGGCGCTGTTCAACGCGGCTCAGGAACAACTCCGTGAGAATCGCACCGCGCTCGATTGCTGCTGTTGCGGCTCTGTGGCGACCAGGGAGATCTGATCCGTGCGAAGTTGCGCCGCGAGAAGGCGATAAAACTCGCGACCCCGCCATCGCCGGGACGCGCCTATACCGCCGACGAGAAGGCGCGCATGCTCGCGGAAGCTGCGATGTTGCGGAGCAAGAACATGTACCCCGCCCTGGTGGTCGATCTGAACTGCGGACTGCGCGACAAGGAACTGCGCGAACTCCGGTGGCAGCAGATCGATCTCGTACACAAGAAGACGCTCACGGTGGGCAAATCGAAAACAACCGCAGGCACGGGGCGCGTGATCCCGTTCAATGATACGGTCCTGGTCGCGCTTGAGGCGCACGCTGCCTGGTGAGTGTAGGCCGGAGTGGTATGTTTTCCCCGCCGGAAAAGGGCAGCCGAATGATCCCACCCGCCCCGTTACGACGTTAAGGACGGCCTGGACGAAGGTGCGCGAGAACGCGAAAGTCGTTGGGCGGTGGCACGATAACCGCCACACCTTGGTCACGGAGTTCGCCGAGTCGGGCGCGGGCGACGAAGTGATCATGAGCATCGCCGGGCACGTCTCACGCGCCATGCTCTCGCGCTACTCCCACGTGCGGATGGAAGCCAAACGGCGCGCCCTTGACGAGATCGCCAAGGCGTCAGCGCGCATCCGACGACAAGCGCAAGGCGGAAGCAGAGCAGCGGGAGCAAGGTGCGGTGGTTCTCCAAGCAGCCTGCCGCGCGTACTCCACTCCCTCCGTGTCCATCTGCCGCACCAACCACTCGCGGCCGTTCAGGCAGATCTGAACCGAAAAGGGAAACCAGGTTTGAATGCGGGCGTTCGCGAGGTGTATAGGGACCATCCAAACGTGGAAGATTCCCGCGCGGGACGAGGCGTGGCCTAGGCGCTCGGAAGTCCCCATCGCCAGTGACCGGGGCCAGTGCAATACGGGGGCCTAGGCACGATGCTGAGCCTGTTTGGGGAGTGACCGCGCTGGCACGCCAGCAGTCTGTAGCACGTTTCTGGCAGGTCGCGCCGTACCAACTGAACGTATTTGCACTGACTTAGACCGAACTGAACAGAGTTAACACGTTCGATTCCCGTTAGCGCTACCATGTTTTCATAGAGTTACGGGCAATGCGCTGGCACGCGCTGGCAGGCGCAACCAGCCAGGGCCACGTTGCTAGTTCCAAATTCCGCATTGAGTCACGTTCTCCACGACGTGTTCTTACCGATCCCACCATTGGCATATCCACAACGTGCGGAGACCGTTTCGGACCGATGAAGAGGCTACGTTATATTCGCAAAGCCATAGATGGCTGCAAGGGCGTTTGTCGGTCCTAATCGGCCTTGGCTCCTGCAAACCAGGGCTTCGTCGTCTCAACTTTCCGAGTACGCCGTATCCGGGTGGAATCCTATGATGGTGAAGAACTTTGGTCGACTAAGAGCCAGCGCAACACCAGTTGCTTGTTTCTGATCAAACCGCGACAGCCCTATGCCCCGAACGCCGCGCGCGGGTTCTCCCACATCAGCGTGGCAACCTCCGCGGGCTTGAGTCGCGGCAGAAAATCGCTATACAGGTACGTGTACCCACGGAACTCGCCCCCGCCCGGCTCACCAACGTGGTACCAACCCGCGTCCTGTGAAACCAATGTTCGATTCAGCAGCTCTTTGGCCGCCAGGAAGCCAACGCACTCGAGATGAAACTTGATCGTCTTTGGCCCGATCCCGTCGAACTCCACCCACGCCCCCGCCCGAGCGACCTTCTCGTGCAGGCCGTGGTCCCGTTCATTTTGGGCATGGACCCAGACGAACTTCGCGGGGCTGACTCTCTCGGCCGTGACGATCTCCAACTGCTCCACGGCAGCAGCCCCGTAGCCGGTATGCGAAGCAATCGTCAATCCGGTCTCTCGCGAAGTGATGGCCGCGGCTCGTACCAGTTTGCGGTCCATGTCATCGAGCGGCCCGCGATTGACGCCGATCTTGATAAACCGCGGCCGCCAGGCCTCGCGCGTCTCCGCAATCCACCGGCTGGCGAGCTGCGCAGCCGTCTCGCTCCGCGCAAACGCCGGGACAAATTTATGGTCCGCCGCGCCATATAAGCCGGTGTTCGACCAGATCTCTAGGCTAGCGGCATCGGAGAGGCGCGCCAGTAGCTCCGGGTCCCTTCCCAGAAAATTGGGCGTACACTCGAGCAGCCGCCGGCACCCCAACCGCCTTACGTCTTCGAGTTTGGGAAGCGCGATGCGAAACACTTCGTCGCGGTCATACCGCCCCGGCCGTATCTGATCGGCGCCCACGAAATCGACCAGGACGTGCTCATGCACCAGCACGGATGCGGGCTGGCGCGCGAACGCGGCGCCGCCAGCCGCCCGCAGAAACTCGCGCCGGATCATACTTGGTATTTCCACGATTTGCTAAACGATGCGGTGAAAGTGCGCTCACGACCAGGCTGGCTTGCTTCCAACGCTCGGAAGCGTTGTGTAAGCCGGGCCGCTCGCTCCAACCCACAACCGCGTCCGGTAGTGACGCCTCTCTCGCCGAGCCACGGGTTTTGCTCCCACTTCGGAAACGGGCTCATCGTCGCCTGCCGCACTTCACGAATTGAATCCGGGACACGCTTGCGGCGGCGCATGAGTTGTTCCAGCATGCCCTCGAATTCATCCTGCTCGCCGGGCATCCACTCCGGAAGCACTTGCTTGAGCGCCTGCTCCACTACCTCTTCGTGGAAATGCATCACACGCTCCAGCCACGGCCTGTACGGGCGCCAGATTCATGGACAGTCGGCCCATACTCCCCTCGTCTGGCATTCGGTTCGTCCCTCTATTCTGCCGGTGTAGTCCAGCAGCCTTCGGCTTATAGCTCATTCATGTCGACAGACCGCGTTCCTGCAGTGACGCTCGTCCATGCTAACTCACCGCGAATTGCGTCCAACGCTCGGTTCTTCGAATGCAGAGTAGAGTGCGCCTGCCAGGGGCCCTTGGAACCTCTGGCTGACAGGAAAAGATCCCAGGGCGCTGGTTTTAGTGCAAATTTTCGTCATCGATAAGGCTATCACCCTACTGATAATAAGGTACTTGCTTTCTGGAACTAAGGATGCTAAGAGTACCGCTCGCGGGAAGGGTGCGGAAATGAACACATCGCTTAAAGTGACGCTGGTTGCTGCGCTAATACTGGGTCTGGCCGTCTGTGCGGTCGCGGACCCGCTTGTGGTGACGGGGCTGGATCCGACAGCCGCAAATGCGATGGCCATGGCTCAAGCACTTGCCGGTGCGGGCATCACAGTGGATAGCGCAAGCATAGTCGGGTTCTCGGGATCAGGTGCGTTTCAGCAGGGAACTTTTACGGGCGGCACGTCGATCATACCGTTCGATTCTGGAATTCTCCTGACGAGCGGAAACGCAATAGGTGCTCCGGGTCCAAACAACAGTGATTCCTTCACCGGCGATACAGGCGGTGCCGGAGACGCTCAGTTGGATACGCTTGCGGCTGCGACGACGTTTGACGCAAACATCCTCACGTTCACGTTCCACAAGACCAACCCGAACGACCCCGACGTGGTCTCATTCCAGTATGTCTTTGCCTCGGAGGAATACAACGAGTTCGTGGGAAGCCAGTTCAATGATGTCTTCGGGTTCTTCCTGAACGGCACCAACATCGCGCTGATTCCGGGCACGTCCACGGCGGTGGCGATCAATACCGTGAATTGCGGTTCGAATTCCACCTTCTATAATTCCAACGATTCGCATGACCCCAGCGCGGGCGGTTGCAACGGTACCTTCACCAGCCTCAATACGCAGTACGACGGTATCGCTGGGGGGTTGGGTTCGCTGGCACTGTTCGCTCAAGGCTCATTGATTTCCGGTGAAAACACGATCAAACTGGCGATCGCCGACTCGTCTGACCATATATACGATTCGGCTGTGTTCCTGAAGGCTGGCAGTTTCATCGCCGGGCCACCGCCCAGTACGGTACCCGAGCCCTCGTCGATTTTCCTGTTCGGGACCGTGGTCAGCTTCGTTGCGTTCAAGCTACGCAAGAGATTCGTCTAAACTGCTCAGCAGGCGGCCCCTTCATCGGTGTGCAGTAACCATGGCGCGCGGACCTGCTGCTGTGTGCTGCAGCTAGTCTGAACGGCTCCCGCCGCCTCCGGCTCGTCTCTTCAGGCCGGCTGAGGCGAGAGCTTTCCAAGGGTTTTTTCCGCGGGCCACTGTCGGCGCGAACTGTCGCGCTTCGCCAGCTTGGGCCATTTTGGGCGAATCGTCGCCCACTCTGAAACACACGCGCGTGTGCGCGCCCTCTCCATGGCCCACTCCGTTATTCCCACTTCGGAAACGGGCTCATCTTCGCCTGCCTCACTTCACGAATTAAATCCGGGACACGCTTGCGGCGGCGCATGAGTTGTTCCAGCATGCCCTCGAATTCATCCTGCTCGCCGGGCATCCACTCCGGAGGCACTTGCTTGAGCGCCTGGTCCACTACTTCCTCAGGGAAATGCATCACGCGCTCCAGCCACGGCTCAAACTGCGCCAGCGACGCCACATCCCCGTAAACCAGTTTCCGCGGGTACAAACCCTGCACCGGCGAATCCGTGAACTTCCAGTCCGGGCCGTTGAAGGCGAATCCGTGGTCGATCATCAATCCCACGAACCCCATGGTCAGCGCATGCGCCTCGGCAGCGCCCGGCAGCCACTCCCGCACGCGGGCGCGAAAGAATACCGCCTGGCGCCCGTCGGCGTTCGACACCCACTTGTCGAACACCAGCACGCCCAGGAAATCGGAAAGATTGCGCACCTGGTGCAGCAGCGTGTCGGGAACGAAATCGTAGACCGCGATTTTCGAAGGGTCGCCCGGGTAACGCGATCCGAACTGCCGGCCCGCCGACACCGGCACTCGTCTCGTCCCCAGTTCGATCGAAACATCCGGATTCTCCCGAATGAATTCCTCGCTGACGTGAATGAGGGCTGCCTCCGCGCTCGAGACCTGCAAGTACTTCAGCAAAACCGAGGCCACGAGTTCGTTCACCAGGATCCTGCGGTGTTGCGGATTGTTCTGGAACTTGACGATGTAGAACTGGCCGTCGTCGGCTTCGAGCAGGTGTGATTGAGCGCCTCCGCGCATCTTGCGAATGTGGCGGCGCGCCTTGAGGAGCATTGGAAATGAAGTAATCTAGAGTAGTATCACACCTTTTAGGAGAGCAGCCCATTATGGCGGAGGAACCACAAGTCCCGGCCGTGGACGGAAAGAATGCGGACACCGGAAACGCGAAGGGGCGCAGCAAAGACGAAGTCGCGCTGGAGCTGATGAAGTTTATCGCTGTGACCACCGGTTATGGAAAAGGCAACACCAGCGCGGCGGGTTTCTCGGGCAAGCCGACCCGGTCGCCGGAGGAATACGCGGACGCCTTGTTCCAGCTATTCGATCGCTGCCGCACGGCGGTGACCAAGGAGCCGGGGAAATAGAACGCGCCGGCCAAGTCTGCCACTGGTTCCAGCAAACCCTCCGGCGCGATCGCAATCCGATAATGGAGGCGCGATTTCCTCTACTTCTTGCGCTTGGCTCCGCCCTTTTTCTTGGCAGCGCCCTTCTTGGCAGCGCCCTTTTTGGCGACGACCTTCTTGGCTGATTTCTTGGCCGCTGCTTTCTTCTTGGGTGCCCGCTTGGCCGCTTTCTTGGCCGGAGCTTTCTTGACCGCTACCTTGGCTGCTGCTTTTTTCTTGGGGGCCGCTTTTTTGGCTGCCTTGGGCTTTGGGGCAGACTTTTTAGCCGCCGGCGGCTTTGGCGCGGCTGGGGCGGGCGGTTCCGCGGGAATTACTCCACTCGAAGGCATCATGGGCGCATGGTGCTCTTCGTCTTCCTCTTCGTCTTCGGTTTCGTTGTAATCGTCGAGCTTGGAACCTACCTCTGCATTCTCGTCGTCGAAGTCGCGAAAGTCTTCCATTTCGTCCTCATCCCTCGGAGTGAGCTCATAAAAACCAAACATTCCCAACGCCTCCTGTTCCGGTCACGATCAACAGACATAGAATACCTCGTTTTGGTTCGGAGGCAACAGAGAAAAGCAAGAAAATTGCCGGATTTTCATGGAGCTGAGGGTAGTGGAGTTCACACCCTGATGCGCGGCGGAGAAGGCGCTGACGGGTGTTTATTGCGTACTGGTGCGGGCCAGTTTGCCGGGCGCTTCGTGGAATGCCGCGGCCCGTTTCACGTGGCCCTTGGAACTTGGCCTCCGTTGATGCGCGGTGGCCTTTTGACTCCCGCCTGCTGACCGGCGCGTGTGAGAACGCTTGGCCGTAGCCAGCCTCGCAGGCGCAGGTTCATGATAGGCCGCCGGAATCAGCAACCGGTCACCCACCGCCGGCGATACGGACTGCATCTTATTGACCGTGGCAATCGTGGCCGCAGCCGTCCGGTAGCGTTTTCCGATGGTCGCCAGCGTCTCGCCGGTCTCGACCGTGTGCATGCGCCACGACGTCCGCCGTTCCGCCGGAACCATTTGCAGCGCCGCCATCAGATAGCTTCCCGAGCCTTTGGGCACGTGCAGCGAGTAACCCGCCGGCGCCAACCCCCTGAGCAAAGCCGGGTTCAGCGACTGCAGTTCCGCGACCGGGGTATTCGTCAGATCGGAGATCAACACCAAGTGTGTGGGCGAGGACATCTCCAGGCTGTCGTATTCGAGCGGGGGATCCGGGACGATGCCATCCAAGCCGTACTCGGGGGCGTTCTTTGTCATGATGGTCATGGCCAGGATGATGGGTACGTAGTTGGTGGTCTCAAGCGGCAGGAGACGGCGGTTGCGAAGCTCGAAGAAGTCAGCAAACCCGCTGCGTTCCACGGCGCGATCGATGACGCCGGGCCCGCAATCATAGGCGGCAATCGCGAGGTACCAATCCCCAAACTTCTGGTAAAGGTCGCGCAGGTGCCGTGCCGCGGCTCTGGTGGCCTTCTCCGGATCCAGCCGGTCATCCGTGTAGCGGGTCTGATTCAGTCCGTATTCATTTCCGCGCCAGCGCATGAATTGCCACATTCCGGCGGCCGCTTTGCGAGACAGCGCTCGCGGAAGAAAGCCAGATTCAGCCTGCGCCAGGTGGATCAACTCCGGCGGAACACCCTCTTCGTCCAAAATCCGCTGAACCAGGGGCCGATAGCGCCCGGAGCGCCGCAGCCCGGCGATGATGGTGTTCTTGCCTCGTCCCGAAAAATAGTGAATATATCCCAGAACCGCGTCGTTTACCGACAAAGGGAGCTGCGAAACCGTGGCCTGCACCTGTTCACGAACCTTAACTTTCAGCTTGGGATCGACCGGGAACGTCATCGGCAGGATATCTTCGAGCGGCGCTTTCTCATACTGGGGCTCGTCCAGGCTCGCGGCAATTCCCAGGCCAGCCAGATCATAGCCGTGAATCGCTTCTACCATTTCTTCCAGCTTCGATTGGTAAACCTGCCGGTCCGAAGGATTGTCCGAGGCCTCCAGCATCAGGTCCACGGCCTGGTCGAACTCGTTGCGCGCCTGGTCCACATCCTTAACCTGGTAGTATTTCTTGCCTTGCTGGAAGTGCTGCTGGGCCTTTTCGATGAGCAGGTTGTTACGCGTTGCCGCGCCCGGCAATTGAGGTGCACCCGAAACGACGTTCGGAACATCAGTTGAGTAGAGATTGGGCCGCACGGCCGGCGGTTCGGCCGCCGCCAACTCCACAACAGCTTTACGGGGCGGCGGAGGCAGAAAGGCGTTTTGGAACCGCTGTTGCTGTTGGCCCATTCCGCAGCCGGAGGCTAGCAAAAGAAGGGTTACGACCGTGCAAAACAGCACTTTGACGCGAAATGCCAAGTATCAACCTCGAAGCAAAATTTTTAACTGCAACCACTACAGCTACTTGGTTCGGGGCGCTTAGCTTCTGCGCACGTGAAACTCGGACTTTATAATCAATCGGCCTAATGTGTCAACTAGGTTACCAGCCAGCCAACCGACCATAATGTACCCAATTATACCCTAGGACCCGCCCCGCGGGGACCCGGGGGTTGTCCCTAAGAGTACCAAAGGAACTGGGTGAATCCGCGTAACCCCTTGTCGTTACTCCTCTTCTTCCTCTTCGCCCGTTCTTGCAGCCTTCGCCGCAGAAATTATCTTTTCCGCCTGGTGGGGAGGCACGAAGTCGTAGTGATCGAACTCCATGGCGAAGGTGGCACGGCCTTGTGTCATAGATGTTAAGTCATTTTGATAGTTCAACATCTCAGCCATCGGGACCTTAGCACGAATAATCTGTGTACTCCCCTTGGTGTCCATGCCGGCGACCCTGCCCCGCCGTTGGTTGAGGTCCCCCATCAGGTCACCCGCATACTCAACAGGCGCCTGGATTTCCACGTTCATAATGGGCTCGAGCAGAGACGGTTTAGCTTCCTGCATGGCGTTTCTGAAGGCTTTGCGCGCCGCGAGCTTGAACGACAGTTCCGAGGAATCGACATCGTGGTACGAGCCGTCGTACAGTACCACCCGGAAATCGACCATCGGAAACCCAGCCAGAAAGCCGTTTTCGGCGGCTTCGATAATTCCTTTTTCCACAGCGGGTATATAGTTTTTGGGAATCGACCCGCCGAAAATCTCGTTGACGAACTCGAACTTCGCCCCGCGCGGCAGCGGCTCCATGCGGATCCAGCAATCACCGAACTGGCCGTGGCCGCCGGTCTGCTTCTTGTGGCGGCCTTGCACGTCCGCCCTGCCGCGGATGGTCTCGCGGTACGGAATTTTAGGCGCTTTCAACGCCACATCCACGCCGTAACGCTTCTTAAGCCGGCTGACGACGATCTCGACGTGCTGCTGCCCGCTGCCGCCCAGCAGGAACTCCTTGGTCTGCGGATCGCGATAGAAGCGCAACGACTGGTCCTCTTCCAGAATGCGGTGGATGGCATGGCCCATCCGGTCCTCGTCCGGCCGCGACTTGGCCTCGATGGCGAAGGCTATCGAGGGCTCGGCCAGCTTCACTGCCGGATATTCGATCTGCGCAGCTTTGTCGGCGAGCGTGTCCCCGGTGAGCGTATCTCTCAGCTTGGCCACCGCGCCGATGTCGCCCGCGTGCAGCTCCGTCACAGATGTCAACGTTTTACCCATGGGACAGGCAATGTGGGCCAATCGTTCGGCCGTGCCGCGCTGCACGTTCTGGAGATTGGCGTCGTTTTTTAATATGCCAGAATACACCTTGAAAAAAGTGATGCGGCCGGCGAACGGGTCGGCTGTGGTCTTGAACACAAATGCGGAAACCGGCTCGGAATCCGCGATCTTGCGCGCGACTTCCTTACCATTCTGAGTCCCGGTCACCGTGCCGCGATCCGTGGGTGACGGCAGATTCTCCGCGATGAAATTGAGAATCTGGTCCGAGCCGATGTTGTGCTGCGCCGACGCGCACAGCACCGGGAAAATACGCATGTCGCGCAAGGTGGACTTCAGGCCATCCAGAATGTGCTCGACCGGCAGCGTGCCTTTTTCGAAGAACTCTTCGAGGAGGGCATCATTGCCTTCGGCCACCATCTCCACCAGCACCTCATGCGCCACCTGGGCTTCGTCGGCCATGTCGGCCGGAATGTCGCTCTCTTTTCCCTTGCCGTCGCCATCCGGCGTGTAGCTGTAGGCCTTCATGCGAACCAGGTCGATCACGCCCTTGAACTCGCGCTCCGCGCCCCAGGGGAGTTGGATGGGAACCGCCGTTCGCCCGAAGATGGACCGGATGCTCTCGAGCGTGCGCTCGAAGCTGGAGCGCTCACGGTCGAGCTTGTTGATCACGAGAGTGCGGGGGAGCTTGAACTCATCGGAAAATGCCCAGACCTTTTCGGTCTGCACTTCCACTCCGGCCACGGCATCGACCACGACCAGCGAGGCTTCAGCCGCCGCCAGCGCCGCCCGCGTATCGTTGATAAAAATGTTGTAGCCCGGCGTATCCAGAATGTTGATCTTGAACTTCTTCCATTCGGCGTAAGCCAAAGCGGTGGAAACCGTGATCTTGCGCTGGATCTCCTCCTCGTCGAAATCCGTAATGGTGTTGCCTTCATCGACCCGCGTTAACCGGTTGGTGGCGCCCGCGGTATAGAGCAGGCCGGCGGTGAGCGAGGTCTTGCCGGAATCGCCGTGGCCCACCACACCGACGTTCCGAATGTCCCTGCCTTCGTAGATTTTCACAGGTTTGGCTCCCGAATTGAGGTGATTGAAATGGGATGTTAACACAACCAAGACCGGGGGGAGCTTGGGGGGAGAGAACCCGGGAGCGGCAGGCTTCCGGGTTTTGGGGAGGACGGAGAGTGGGAAGTCCAGAAAACCGATGCGACGACTACTGGGGCGACTTCGAATTCGCGCTCGAGACCACTTTGAATTTGCTGTCGTGGGTTACCAGTAGCGGAGGGTCAATCGTCTTCGTCGCCTGCACGGACGTGACGGAGTCATTGACGACGCGTACGACCTTCGCTTTGTGGGGACTCACAAGGTAGATGTAGGTTTGAACGAATTGGCTTCCCTCGCGGGACGATATCACGGTTGAGGGAGGCGGAAAATCCTGGCGCAGCGTGGCCTCTGCCATGCCAACTTTTATGCTGTCTGGGGATTGTTTGGCTTCGACCACGGTTACAACAGCATTGGGCTTCGAGTCAACGGCGGCGGCAATTTCCTTGGAAGTTGTTCCACGGCGAGGCTTGGCGGCGGCGGGGGGCCGCAGCTGCGGCGTACGCTGCTTCGCGGTTTGGGAGCCCAACAGGGCAGTTTTGGAACTCTGTAAGGTGGAGAAAAGCTGCGTCCGGAACACATACACACCGAGAACGACCAGCAGCGCAAGCGCGAGAAGGAAGATATTAACGAGGCTTCTCATAGTCCATCCATTCGCCGTTGCGATAACTGATAGCCTGCGGAGGCGCGAGTCGGGCGCCGCCGTTGCGACAAAGGCTTAGATGAACGGCTGCAGTGATTATCGCTAACACTTAACCTGAGCGATACCGGGAATTCACCCGGACGACGGGCGAAAAAGGCGCATGCTGGCGGCATGCGGCCGGGACGATTTGCCAAACCGCCATTCCGCGGTTGGTATCAACGCCACGAAACCAATGTCCCAACGTTCGAAAATTGCGGTCAAGCGTTGCGCCGGCTTCATGCCTGGAGATCACCCCAAACCACTTGAATGGCCAGCCAGCCCGGCTGAGATCGGATCGTCAGAGACCACACCCGCGCTGTCATCCACTACAAGGACCTTTTTCTTGGCTGCCGGCGGAAAGGTCATTAGAAAAAGGGCGGGGTTGCTATCTTCCCTTATAAACCCGTTTTAGAACGGCTGCTCCCTCGCGATCTTCCACCACAGGGTGCACCGCGAAGTCGATTTGGTCCGACCACTCCGCCGTCCACTCGTAGAGCGCTTACCCGTTTACCCCTGAAAGAAGCGGATAGAGACACCGAACGCCCCCCTTGCCACCTCACTGCTCCACAAATGTCGTAGTCGGCTCAGCGGAGATGTGATCTACCTGCCCACCACGCCTGCCAGCGGACTGCTTGCGCTGGCGTATAGGCGCTTGGGCATGCGTCCAGATTCGAAGGCCAGGCGTCCTGCCTCCACGCCCAACTTCATGGCGCGTGCCATCTTTTCGGCGTCCTCCGCCTCAGCGATGGCGGTGTTCATGAGCACGCCGTCGGCGCCGAGTTCCATCGCAATGGCGGCATCGGACGCGGTGCCCACGCCGGCGTCCACGATTAGCGGCACGGTGGTGACGCTCTCGCGAATGATGCGCAAGTTGGTCGCGTTCTGCACGCCCAAGCCCGAGCCAATGGGAGCAGCCAGCGGCATCACGGCGGCGGCGCCGGCGTCTACCAGCTTGCGCGCGTTCACGACATCGTCATTTGTATAGGGCAGCACGACGAAGCCCTCCTTCACCAGCACGCGCGTGGCTTCGAGCAGGCCTTCGTTGTCGGGGAACAGCGTCTTCTGGTCGCCGATCACTTCCAGCTTGACCCAGTTCGAAAGGCCGACTTCACGGCCCAGGCGCGCGGTACGGATGGCGTCGTCGGCCGTGTAGCAGGCGGCGGTGTTGGGCAGGATGAAGAATTTTGTGCGATCGATGTAATCCAGGAGCGACTCCTTGGACTTATCGGTGAGATTCACGCGGCGCACCGCCACCGTGACCATCTCGGCGCCGGAGGCGGCGTGGCACCGCGCCATTTCTTGAAAGCTGCGGTATTTTCCCGTGCCCACGATGAGACGCGACCGAAACTCGCGGCCGGCAATAATCAGGTTGTCTGGCATGTCTCTATTCTATTCCCGGCTCTTCGAGTGGGCGGCGGAAGGGATTGAAGTTGGTGCGGCGATCGAAGGTATCGACGCCTTCATGGCGCTTCAGGAAGTTGACTGTCGCGTAAGTCAGGGGCGTGGCGAGGACCTCGTACACGACCTTGAAAAGGTAGCCCCAGAAGATGAGCTCAGCGATGAGGGACCGGGTGAGCGACCCGCCGAAGACCAGTGTCATGAATACGGCTGTGTCCACGGCCTGGCCGACGATGGTAGATCCCACGGTGCGCATCCAGAGATGCTTTCCGCCGGTCCATAATTTCATTTTCGCGAGCACAAAAGAATTGGCGAATTCGCCGCACCAGTAGGCGATGAGGCTCGCGGCGACCATGCGCGGCACCTGATAAAAAACCGTACGATATGCCTCCTGATTGTTCCAGCCCGGCGCCGGCGGAAGCCACACCATGAATACGCACATCAGCGACAGCAGCGTGGAAGCAAAGAAACCGATCCAAATAGCGCGACGCGAGGCGCCATAGCCATACACTTCGGTGAACACGTCACCAAAGATGTAAGTGAGCGGGAAGAGCAGCTGCGCGCCGCCGACCTTAACGCGTCCGATCGCGGTTATCTTCTGGCCTACCAGATTGGAAATCAGCAGCAACACGACGAAGATGTGGACCAGAAGGTCGTAATAGCGAAACTGGCGAGCTTTCATCCGGCCGCTTGGCCTTCCCATTTCACGCTGTGATCGGAGGTGACGGCGAGCGTCTCGGAGGGCGAGTCGATGCGGAAGTACGACCAGGGACCGGGAATCCAGGGATAGCGGTCGATGACGGATTCGTTGATCTCGATGCCAAGGCCGGGCTTGCGCGGCACGATGAGATCGCCGCGGGAGATTTCAAGCGGCTCTTTGAAAACTTCTTCGGCCAGCGGAAAAGGGTACATACCGGCGCGCACCTCGTTCGAGTAGCAGGGATATTCCAGCCACTCAACCACCATTTCCGGCCAGCAGATGCCGAGATGGGCCGCGGCGAGCACTTCGAGCGCCGTGCCCCAGCTATGAAAGGCGAACTTCATGCCCTCGTGCGCGATTTCAGTGAACAGCCGGCGGGCCATGGCGAAGCCGCCCTGGCAGCAGACGTCCATCTGCACGTAATCCACGGCCTGCCTAAGGATCAGATCGAGAAAGCGCAGCTCGTTGGGCTCATGCTCGCCGCTGGCGAGCGGCAGAATGTCTTCGTCTTTCAGGCGGCTGTAAGCCTCGTGATCGTCGGGCGGCATGGGTTCTTCAAGCCACGCCACCCGGTAAGCGGCCATTTCCCGGGCAAGGCGCTGGACGGTGGGGAAGTCATAACTACGGTCGCCCATGCGCCACCATGTGTGCGCGTCCACCATGAGATCGAAATCCGGGCCGACGGCCTTGCGCATGAGACGCACGGTTTCGAGATCCTGATCCGGGCCGAGCGCGGGACGCATTTTGTAAGCGCGAAATCCCAGATCGGCAATGGCGGCGGCTTCCTCGGCATACCGCTCGGGCGGCATGTACATGCCGGCGCTGCCATAGAGGCGGATGCGGTCGCGCACGCGGCCACCGACGGCTTCGGAAAGCGGTACGCCCATGGCTTTTGCCACCAGGTCATATAGCGCAATTTCCACGGTGCAATAAACTTTCGCGAAATCCGGATTCTGTCCAGGGCCATCGAGAAACTGGACGCGCAAGGCATCGGGATCGGCGAGGGTGCGGCCTGCCAGAAATGGCGCGATGGTGTCCTTGATGACGCCGTGCGCGCGCTCGCTGCCCGGGCCGGGCGCATAACCAGTGAGACCGTTGTCCGCGTCGATGCGGATCAGCATGGCGTCGCGCTTCAGGATGGTCCGCTCCCCGCCGTAGAACGGAAGTTTCAGAGGCTCACGAAACGGGTACGAGAGTAGGAATGAATGGACGCTGGAGATTTTCATGCTGACAAATTGAAGGCCAAACCAGTACCTTTGGCGCGGTGTACTGGGCGGCGTTGATCTTTCACCCTTTGGATTCTATTCGATTATATCCAGAGTGATACGCCAGACGCCCGGTAACCGTAGCAAGACCCGGTTCGGCTTGAGATTTCCGTCGCGGACACCCAGAATAGCAAGTGTGCCCCATCGAGTCGCCGTGACGTATGAGGACATGAAGAAGGTGGGGCCGTATGCCGATGCGCTGCGCCTCGTGGGACTCGATCCGGTGCTCCTCTCGGCGGACGAGCCATGGTCGCTCAAGGGTATCGGCGGCTTGCTGATTACCGGCGGCTGCGACATCGATCCCCAGCGTTATGGGCAGGAGCGTGGTCCCGAGACGCAGGAGCCGAATCTGTTACGCGACCGCATGGAAATGGATCTGCTGGGTGAGGCGCTGGACCGCGACCTACCCATACTGGCGATCTGCCGCGGACTGCAATTGCTCAATGTCTATCAAGGGGGCACGCTGATCCAGCATTTGGCGGGCGATCCTCACCGCACCGTGCCAAGGCTGGCCGATCCATCAACACCGCTGCATGAAGTCAGCGTCGCGCCGGACACGAAACTGGCCGCCGCCGTGGGGGCGGGTAAGCACCCGGTCAACTCGCGGCACCACCAGGCGGTCGATCGGCTGGGGGATGGTCTGCGCATTTCCGCAAAATCGGTGAAGGATGGAATCGTGGAAGGGCTGGAGCGGCCGGACAAGGCGTTCGCGGTGGGGGTGCAGTGGCATCCGGAAGATCAGGTGAGGGCGGACGAGACGCAATTGAAATTGTTTCGGGCGTTCGCCGAAGCGGTTGGCAGCCGGGGTAAGCAGGCGGCGGGCTGAGCGTCCGGGTTCACTCAAGTTCAGGGCCCCTCAAAGCGACGATGACCTGCGTGAGTCAGCCCACCACAGAAATACGGCCTTCGCAGTTTACGGCTTAATCCCCAGTTCGCGGCCCATGGTGAACTTCGGATGGCGGCGTTTTTTCACCAACTGCTTCTGCTCGAGCAGCGCCGAGACCAGGATGGGCATGGCGATGGTGGAATCGCAGTGGCAGGTCACCATAGCGGCGTCCTTCTTGATCTTGCCCCAGCTCTGGGCTTCTTCAAACGTGCAGCCTGAAAGGCCGCCCCAGTGTGGCGCGTCCGTCACCACCTGCATGGCGTACTTGTGACCGGTGACGCCGGAGTTCATGATGATGGCGGTGACTTCGGTCTGTTGCACGAAGTTCTTCGGCGTGCCGCCGCCGAAATAGATCACCCCCGTGTTTTTGGATTCCGCCGCGATGCGCGCGGTCTCGACCACGTCACCGATCACATCGAATGTGAACCGGTTCTTGCCAGCGTAGCGGTTGGCCGCGATCCCGATGCCGATCGAGCTATCGGCCACAGCGGGGCAGTAGAGCGGGATGCCGGCCTTGGCCGCGGCGGTCACGATGCCGTCTTCTTTCGCGCCCTTGGCGAGCTCCTTTCCCAGCAGGTTCAGGAATTCGCGCGTGGTGTAGGACCGGGTCTGGTCGAGCTTGGCGGCAAAATGGCCGATCCACTGGTCGTGCTCGCGGAACTTTTCTTCATCGGCCAGCACGTCGTACATGCGGTCCACCAGGTTATCGGCCAGCATCACGTCGTCCATCTGGTGCGAGCCCTGGTAGTGGTAGTTGCCCTTGGTCTCGTGGAGGTCGTGAAAGAAGTTGGCGCCGGTCGAGACCAGGCAGTCAATGAGCCGGTTCTCGATCATGCGGACCACCAGACGCCGCATCCCCGCCGGTACCATGGCACCCGACATGCCCATCATGATGGTGCAATCGTCCGCCAGCATGTTCTTCCAGACGTCGAATGCGACGCCCAGGTTCTTGCCCTGGAAGGCCGTGCCCTGCATGCGCTCCAGAACTTTTGTAACGGTTGACGCACCCACCGGGTCAAACGGCCGCGTCGGTACGGAGAGCAACTTTTTCTTGTTTCGATTGTGTTTCATTAGAGGAAGGGATACCGATCTATCAGACGAGAGGCTGGCCGCTTGCCGCCTATTGCAGGCGAGGCCGCTTCTGCTCGTTCCAGACCAAGCCGTCGAAAATGGCCAGGACTTGCTTGCGGTAGTAGTACACGCGCTGCAGCGATTCCCGGAACGATTCCTCGAAATCCCGCGCTTTCAACCATTTATCAAGCAGAACCGGGGAGACATCGATATCCTGCCGCAGCGCCTCGACTGAGTGGCCGCGCAAAAATAAGCCATAAAAAAATGCCGCCTCGCGTTGTGGCGCCAGGGGATCGAAATCGTCTCTCGCCAACATAACAATCTCAGCGAAAATGTAAGTATAGCGGTGGGCATTGGGTTCGATCAAGTGTTTTCTAGCCTGCTACGATTGGTCTGAAAAACCTAGATGCCTACCCTTCTTTCTCAGCCTACACGCGTCACCGCCGCCGGTAATAAGCCCAAGCTCATCGATGAATACATCGGCCGCGTGAATTCAAAGAATGAGGCCGTGAGCGTCGCGCACATGCGCAGCCCCGGCGGATGGCAGGAGCCCGGGCAAACACCCGATTTCGACGAATTCACGGTGGTGCTCAAAGGCATGCTGCGCGTGGAGTATCGCGGTGGCGCGCTCGACGTACGCGCGGGCCAAGCGGTCATCGCGCATAAAGGCGAGTGGGTGCGCTACTCGACGCCCGCTCCGGAAGGCGCGGAGTATATCGCAGTGTGCCTGCCCGCCTTCTCGATGGACACAGTGCGCCGGGATACGCCATGATCTACTTTCGCGAAGTGCAGCGTTTCCGGCAGCCGTGGTACTGGGCCATCCAGATTCCGGCGCTCGCGGCGCTGGCCTACATTGTGTTCCGTCAGTTCGTGCTGGGCAAGCCCGTGGGTGACCATCCGGCGTCCAATACGTCTCTCGCCATTATCGCCGCGACGATCGCGCTGTTCGTGGTTTGGTTCATCAAACTGGAACTGGTGACCGAAGTGCGCGATGACGTGCTCGAAGCCCGCTTTCGGGGGCTGTTTGTGCGGCGCTTGATTCCACTGGCAGAGATCCGGCATTTCGAGGCCAGGACGTATCGTCCGATCCGCGAGTACGGGGGGTGGGGCGTTCGTTGGGGAGCCGCCGGCATGGCCTATAGCGTCAGCGGAAGCCGCGGGGTAGAGCTCCGGCTTGCGGACGGAAAATCGCTGTTGATCGGTTCTCAGCGGCCCGAAGAATTGGCGCTGGCGTTGCAGACCCGAATCGGCGCGAAGTAACGGGTCAACCAGCGATCAGCCCGGCGCGCACGATAAATCGTTTGGGCGCGGAACCGACGAAGTAAAACGGGTAGCAGGTAACCAGCGTCAGCGTGGGCATACTTGTGGGACTCAAAACGCCAACGTCATCGGGCCCTACTATTTGGATGGACTCCACACGGTAGCGATAGGCGCCGTTCCAGGTGGTGAGCGAGATCTCGGTGCCCTTCTGAATATTGCGCAACGGACGGAAAAAAGTGTCGCGATGCGCGGCCAGCACGATGTTTCCATCCTCGCCGGGCAGCGCCGTGCCAGGAATGTGGCCGACGGCCCGCTTTAACGTGCCATGGTCCACACCCTCGGCGATCATGGCGGAGATCCCCACCTGGTGGATTTCTATTTTTCCTAAAACGGCGTGCGGGATGGGAGGTGCCAGGCGGCCTGGAACAGGGGGCGGAGCGCTGAGCTTGATCTCCTCAAAGGACCGCTCCTCGTTTCGCTGGTAGACGCGCGCATCCAGCCAAACGTAAGCGCAGTATCCGAGAATGGCGATCCCGGCAACAAGAAAGAAATACTGGGACACGCGAAGCCAGACGCTGGAACACCGTTTCCCATGGACGTGGACCTTCATCGCAGCGCGGATCCTGTTTTCGCCGGAACTGGGGCCGCGAGATAGCCGGTGCGCGTACGCACCGAAAGTTTCGGCTGTCCGGGCGCGTTGGCGGTCACGCGAAGGGTGTGATACGCGCCATTGTGACGGCCGTTGGAAGGAACATAGCCGATGGTGTATTGGTTGCGCATGTCGCGCGCGATCTGCTCGCAAATACCCGTAACGAGGCCTACCTCGCGCGGCAGGAAGACTACGCCGCCGGTTTCCTGGGCGAGCCGCTTCAGCACGCCCGGGCTCCAGTCGGGATCTTCTTGATCCACCAGCCCGACGGTGTAGATGATGGCGTCCGAGGCTTGCGCCATGGCGCGAACGTCGGGCCACCTACGGCGGCTGGCGTTGTCGCCGCCGTCACTGATCACGACGAGGGCTCTCTTGTCGAGATGCGCCTGCTGGAGGTGCTGGAGTCCAAGCGCAATGGCATCGTAGATTGCCGTTCTTCCGCCCGGCACACCGTTATTGAGCGCAGCTTCCAATACGCCGTGATCGCCGGTGAACGAGACGGCGGGAGGCAGGCCGAACCAGGCACGCTCGTTGAAATGGACCAGGAACATTTCGTCGCGCGGGTTACTCGATCGGGCGAAGGCCAGCGCCGAAGACATCACATCGCCCCGTTTGGGCCGCATGCTGCTGCTGTTGTCGATGATCAAACCGACCGTCACCGGGACGTCGTCATGGCTGAAAAACTTAATTTCCTGGAGAACGCCATCTTCGTAGACCCTGAAGTTTTCGGAGGCGAGCCCTGAGACGTACCCGCCTCTATGGTCGCGCACTGACGCGTGCAGAAGTACGAGACTGACGTCTACCGCGATCTTGAAGTCGGGATCCTGACGATCCGCAGTTTGCCCGGACTGACCGGTAGCAACATGCACGGGCCAGAGGATAAAAAGTAGTGGGACATACACCAGAAGCGCAGCCAGCACCGCTGGTGCTTTCCGCATGCGCCTCTCAGTTGCCGTGGGCTTCATTGGCGCCTCCTTTCCGCGAGGAAAACGAATCCGCGAGGGTGACGAACGCCCTTGATTGAGGAGCGCCTAATTTCAGTCTACACGGTACGCGCGCGCCCGGAGTCCGCAGGCGTCTCCGGCGCCGGCAGAGAACGCATACGGCAGCGCGGCTGTGATTTTTCGTACGAGCGCCACGGCACCCGGAAGCTGCATAATGGTCCCCTATGCCGGAAAATCTCCAGACGATGTTCGAGCGGCTCAGCAAAAGCGCGGGGGTCCATTCGGTTTACGGCGACGCGATCTCCGCGCACGGGAAAACCATCATCCCGGTGGCCCGCATCTCCTATGGTTTCGGTGCCGGCAGCGGGCGCAAACCAGGCGAGACCGCCGCCGGCGAAGGAGAGGGCGGAGGTGGCGGACTTTATGCCGCGCCGCTCGGCGTCCTCGAAGTCTCAGACGCGGGCACCCAGTTCATTGGGCTGAACCAACACCGGAAGTTAGCGGGCGCGGCGCTGGCCGGATTCTGCCTGGGAGCCTTCTGGGCGCGCTGCCGGCGTTGAAGATCAGGTGACACCCTTCGCGAAACCGCGTTCCGATCCACGGGAAAGAGAACGCGGTGGTGGCGGGGTTACGCCTTGCCGGCGGGCGCGCTTGAGGTGACCGAGTTTCCCGCATGCCTTGATTAACTCGCGCGGGCAGTGTATAAAACTCGGCATGAAACGCCTGGCGGTAGCCGCTCCGGTTGTCTGGCTCTTGACTGGGACTGCCGCGTCCCCGCAGGATCCTAAGAGGTTCATCGACGAGGCCGAGAACCGGCTGCGCACTCTCGATGTCGAGGCCATCCGCGCCGCCAGGATCGGGTCCACCTACATCACCGACGATACCGAGACCCTGTCAGCCAAAGCCGGCGAGCGTTTTATCAATGCCACCGTCGACCTCGCCAAACGGTCGGTGCGGTTCGACCACCTCCAGTTGCCGGACGATGTTGGCCGCAATATAAACTGCTGAAGCTTTCGCTCGATCTGGCTACGCTCGCCGATCTTCACGAGAGTGAGGAACTGACGCGCATCGCCACCTCGATGGTCGGCGTTCTATGTTTACCAAGCCGCGGGACCGCGATGTTGTGTGCCACGGCGAGGCCTGGGATATAGATCTCGTCGACGATCTGCGGATCAAGATGTGCATCGACATTACCGCTGAGGATTTCAACGTCATCCACCACGAGCTGGGGCACAATTTTTACCAGCGCGCCTATAACAAACAGCCGTACCTGTTTCGCAACAGCGCCAACAACGGTTTCCACGAGGCTGTGGGAGACACCATTGCACTTTCGATAACGCCGGATTACCTGGTCAAGATTGGCCTCCTGAACCAGGCGCCGGACACATCGAAAGACATCGGCCTGCTGTTGCGCAAGGCTCTCCATAAGATAGCTTTGCTCCCTTTCGCTCTGGTTATCGACGATTGGCGCTGGAAAGTCTATTCAGGAGAGATTCCGCCTGAAAAGTACAACGAAACATGGTGACAGCTCAGGCTCAAGTATCAGGGTGGCTTCGCCGGTTCCCTGTGGCGAAAACAATTTTGATCCCGGCGCCAATTACCACGTGGCCGCCGACGTGAGCTACATGCGGTATTTCCTCGCGGACATTCTGCAGTTTCAGTTTCACCGCGCCCTGGCGCAAACCGCTGTAAGGGACCAATGAACCGCTGTTCCATTTTCGACAACAAGGAAGCAGGCCGCCGCCTGAACAGGATGCTCGCCATGGGCCAGAGCCGCCCCTGGCCCGACGCCCTGGAAGCCCTCACGGGGCAGAGACAGATGGATGCCACAGCCTTCCGCGATTACTTCGCGCCTCTTGAGAGGTGGCTCGCCGAACAAAACAAAGGCGCGCCCGTTGGCTGGTAACAATCATGAAAGTCTAGGGGACGACCATTCCTTCGGGGTAATTCGTAAATCGTGCGATAAGCAAATTTAATACTCGAAGCCTCTTGCATTTGCAATTCTTTCCGGCTAAACTGGCTTTCAGTAATGTCCCGAGGCTCCACAGTCCGCTCCCGGCTCGTTCGTTCCGAATCTGTCGTAACCAGCATTATTATTCTGGTCATCGTATCCGGCCCCGCTTGAGGCCGCTCGGGTAGGTTTTCCGAGGCCATCAGCGGGGAAAAAGAAACCGGCTGATGGCCTTTTTTGTTATGCAGGGACTTTTTTGAGGCGAAGATTATGTCGAATTTGATGAGTGGCGCGAAGATGCTGCTGGAATGCCTGGTACGCGAAGGCGTGGATTGCTTTTTCGGTTACCCGGGAGGGGTGACGCTGCCTCTCTACGACGCCATGTACGACCATCACATTCGCCACGTGCTGGTGCGCCACGAAGAGAACGCCTGCTTTGCGGCCGAAGGTTATGCCCGGGCCACCGGCAAAGTTGGGGTGTGCTGCGCCACGTCCGGACCAGGCGCGACCAATCTGATCACGGGTCTGGTGGATTCGCTGATGGATTCGATACCGATCGTGGCCATCACCGGGCAGGTGACCAGCAAGCTCATCGGCAGCGATGCGTTCCAGGAGGCCGACACATTCGGCATCACGCGCTCCTGCACCAAGCACAATTTCATGGTGAAGAACGTAGCCGAGCTGCCGCAGATCGTGCACGAAGCGTTCTACATTGCATCGAGCGGCCGCCCGGGCCCGGTGCTGGTCGACATTCCCAAAGACGTTTTTCAGGCCCAGGGCCATTACGCTCCGGTGACCAGCATTCACCTGCCGGGCTACAAAGTTTTCACCGAAGGACACACCGGCCAGATCAAGCGCGCGGCGCAGATGATCTGGGACGCCGAGCGGCCATGGGTATACGCGGGCGGCGGCATTATCGCGGCGGGGGCATCCGAGGAACTGCGGGAGTTCGCCGAACTGGTGGATGCGCCGGTGGTGTGCACGCTGATGGGGTTGGGCGGTATGCCCGCGATGCATCCGAATTTCGTGAGCATGCCGGGGATGCACGGCAGCTACGCGGCCAACATGGGCATGTCCAACTGCGACGTGATGATCGCGCTCGGCGTGCGCTTCGACGATCGCGTCACCGGCCGCCTATCGGCGTTCGCGCCACACGCCAAAGTGATCCACGTGGACATCGATCCGGCGGAAGTGGGCAAAAACCGCGCGCCTGATTTACCGATTGTGGGCGACGTGAAGCGCGTTCTCGAAAAGCTCAATAAGGTGCTCGCGGAGATGGCGCCCTTGCGGAAGGCGAAGCGCTCGGCGGAGCGGCAGGCGTGGTGGTCGCAGGTGCGGGCGTGGAAGCAGGAGTATCCACTGGCGCCGTCGTACTCGGACACGGAGATCAGGCCACAGCATCTGATGGCGGAGATCGACCGGCTCTCAGGCGGGCAGGCCATCGTGGCCTCCGACGTGGGCCAGCATCAGATGTGGGCGGCGCAACTGATTCGCTTCAACGAACCGCGTTTGTGGATCAACTCCGGCGGCCTAGGCGCCATGGGATTCGGTCTGCCGGCGGCCATCGGCGCCCAATTCGCGCGGCCCGACAAGCTGGTGTTCGCGGTGGTGGGTGATGGCGGGTTCCAGATGGCCATCCCGGAGCTTTCGACCATCGCATCGTTCGGATTGCCGGTGAAGATCATCGTCATGAACAACGGTTACCTGGGCATGATCCGGCAGTGGCAGGAGCTGTTTTACAACAACCGGCTGAGCGCGGCGGAGCTGGACTCGTTTCCCGACGCCGAGAAACTCGCGGCGGCCTACGGTTTCAAAGGCCGCACGGTGGAGAAGCCGCACGAGCTGGCCTCGGCGCTCGAAACCGCGGTACGCGAGCCGGGCCCGTATCTGCTCAACGTGCGCGTGTCGTCTTTCGAAAACGTGTACCCCATGATTCCGGCCGGCGCGGCAATCAACGAGATGGTGATGGGACCGCCCGAGCCGGTGGAAGTGACCAAGTAAGGACACGAAGTAAAGGAAACTATGCTGCAGGTGATCTCGCTTTTGCTCGAAAACAAACCGGGCGCGCTGATGAGGGTGACCGGCGTGCTGACCGCGCGCGGATACAACATCGAAACGTTGACCGTGGCGCGCACGCTGGACCCGGAACTTTCGCGCATGACCATCGTGGTGGACGTCGATCCCACGCTGCGCGCGCAGGTCATCAAGCAGATGAACAAGCTGGTTAACGTGCTGCAGGCGGTGGATCTCACGGAAGCGCCGGCGGTGTGCCGCGATCTGGTGCTGGTGCGCGTGCGCGCGCCGCTCGAAATGCGCACGGCCGTCCTGAAAGAAGCCGAGATTTTCAAAGCGCGCGTGGTGGATTCTTCGACCGAGGGTTTCGCGCTCGAAGCCACCGACGATCCCGAGAAGCTGGACGAGTTCATCCAGGTGATGCGCAGCTACGGCGATATCGAAGTGATCCGGTCGGGCGCCGTGGCGATGTCGCTCGAGCTCAAGAAGCTGCGGCTGCAACCGCCGGTACCGGCGGCAACACGGCGGCAGGGCGATGCGGCGCGGCGGGAAGAAGATTCGGCAGTCGAAGTAAACGAGGAGAGTTGAATGGCGAAGCGTTACTACGAAAAAGATGGAAATCTGGCAAACCTGAAAGGCCGCACCGTGGCCATCATCGGTTATGGCAGCCAGGGGCACGCGCACGCGCTCAATTTGCGCGATTCGGGCGTGGATGTGGTAGTCGGACTGTACAAGGGCAGCAAGTCCTGGGAGAAAGCGGAAGCCGCCGGCCTGAAAGTCATGACGGTCGCCGACGCAGCCAAGGCCGCGAACGTGGTGATGATCCTGGTTTCGGACCATCTGCAATCCGATCTATATACCAACGAGATTGCGCCGCACATGACCAAGGGCAAGACGCTGATGTTCGCTCACGGATTCTGCATCCACTTCAAGCAGATCGTTCCGCCGGCGGACGTGGATGTGTCGATGATTGCGCCCAAGGCCCCGGGGCATCGGGTACGCGAGTTGTTCACCGAGGGCGTGGGCGTTCCGGCGCTGGTGGCCGTGCATCAGAACCCGTCCGGGCAGGCGGTCGAACGCGCGCTAGCGTATGCGCTGGCTCTGGGGTGCCTGAAAGCCGGCGTTATTGAAACTACGTTCCGCGAAGAAACCGAGAGCGACCTGTTCGGCGAGCAGAGCGTGCTGTGCGGCGGCGTGAGCGAGCTGATCCGCGCAGGTTTCGAGACGCTGGTCGAAGCCGGCTATGCACCCGAGATCGCCTATTTTGAGTGTCTGCACGAGCTGAAGCTGATCGTCGATCTGATTCAGGAAGGCGGCCTCGGCTATATGCGATTCTCGGTTTCGGATACGGCCGAATACGGCGACTATACGCGCGGGCCACGAGTGGTCAATGAACAGACGCGCGCGGAAATGCGCAAGATCCTGAGCGAGGTGCAGTCGGGCGAGTTCGCGCGGCAGTGGATCGAGGAGAACAAGACCGGCCGCAAGAAATTTCTGGCGATGCGGGAAGCCGCGCGCAATCAGAAGATCGAGACCGTGGGCCGCGAGCTGCGCGAGATGATGACGTTCCTGAAGAAGAAGAAGGAGGCCGGCGTGCCGGAGGAACAGCCGGCGCTGGCAGCGCGAAAATGAAAATCTTCACGTTTGACACCACGCTGCGCGATGGCACCCAGGGCGAGTCTGTCTCGCTTTCGGTGGATGACAAGCTGGTCATCGCGCAGAAGCTGGATGAGCTGGGGATCGATTACATCGAAGGCGGCTGGCCGGGGTCGAATCCCAAAGACAAAGAATTCTTCGAACGCGCCAAAGAGGTGAAGCCGCGCCACGCCAAGTTGACGGCGTTCGGCGCGACGCGCTTCGCCAAGAACCCGGTTGATCAGGACCGCAACGTGCTCGCGCTGCTGGCGGCCGGCACGCCGGTGATTTCGATTTTCGGCAAGAGCTGGGAGCTGCACACGCAGCGCGCGCTGGGCATCACCGAGGAAGAAAACCTGAAGCTGATCTCGGAGACCGTGAGGTTTTTGAAAGACCACGGCAAAGAGGTGGTCTACGATGCCGAGCATTTCTTCGACGGTTACCAGGCGAGCGCGGCATTCGCGCTGCGAACGCTAGAAGCCGCGCAGAAAGCCGGCGCGGACGTGCTGGTACTCTGCGATACCAACGGCGGCACGCTGACCGGGCGGCTGGCCGAGATCGTGGCGGACGTGCGCAAGCGCTTTGATGGCGTGCTCGGCATCCACACGCACAACGATTCCGATGTTGCGGTGGCGAACGCGATCGCCGCAGTTGAACAGGGCTGTACGCACGTGCAGGGCTGCATGAACGGGTACGGCGAAAGGTGCGGCAACGCCAATCTGTGCTCCATCATCGCCAATCTGGAACTCAAGCTGGGACACACCACCATCGGTCCGGAGAAGCTCACCGGCCTGACGGCTGTGGCGCGCTTCATCGCCGAGCTGGCGAACCTGTCGTTGCGCGGCGACCAGCCGTTTGTGGGACATAGCGCGTTCGCCCACAAGGGCGGCGTGCACGTCAGCGCGGTGCTCAAAGATTCCGCGACGTATGAGCACGTGGCGCCGGAAACCGTAGGCAACCGCCAGCGTGTGCTGGTGAGCGACCTTTCGGGGCGCGGTAATGTGCTGTACAAGCTGAAGCAGCATGGCCTGGCCGACCGGTTAAACGAAGACGCGCGACGCGAACTGCTGGAGCGCATCAAAGACATGGAGTACCAGGGCTACGAGCTCGAAGCCGCCGAGGGAACGTTCGAGCTGCTGGTGCGCGAGGCGCTGCATCCGGGGCTGCATTTCTTCGAGGTGGAAGGCTACGAGGTGACGACGAAATCTAGCGGAGCGGTGGGCTCGCGGTCAACGGCCACGGTGAATTTGCGCGCGCAGGATGGCGTGCATTCGGCCACGGCCAGCGGCCAGGGCCCGGTGCATGCGCTGGATCTCTGCCTGCGCAAGTGCCTGTCTTCGCTCTATCCGCGCATTTCCGACGTCCGGCTCACGGACTATAAGGTCCGCGTGCTCGATTCCAGGAAGGGAACGGCGGCGCGGGTGCGCGTGCTGGTGGAGTGGTCGGACCATCGCAAGAGCTGGTCGACGGTAGGCGTTTCGGACAACGTGATCGAAGCGAGCTGGTCGGCGCTGGTGGACGCGATCCGCCTGGAGCTGATGCGGCTAACGGAGCAGGACGAATCGGTCGAGCGCGCGGTGGAAGATTATTGTTGGGGAGTCTGAGCGAGAGCCAGGTGCGACGGGCGCGTTCCGCGGTAGATTCGTTACGAATTGGGACACCTTCGGCTACATCCATGGAAAGGAAAGATGTTTGGGCTGCTGGCGATCGTCTTTCTTTCGCGGCCATCGGCGTGTGGCTGATTGGCTCGGGAGCGGAAATTTTGGGTGGCTCGCGGCGGTGTTCTTTGGTCTGGGTTCGGTGCAAACTGGCGGCGAAAGGGCAAACTCTAACAAATGACCTTGGCACGAACATCGTCCCAGCAATCTGTCTGGTCTGAATGAATTTTCTATCTGGCGCCTCCGGCTCCGGACAGACGGCGAGGCGTTCCTTGCCCTACTTTCTCACGCGATAGGGGCCGGTCACGGCTGGCCTGACGCCCGCGAAATCGGTGGGGCATTCACTAATACGCGCCTTTGGGAAACAACACCGCGCGCACGGTCCGCGCCAGGATATATACATCCAGCCAGAGCGACCAATTGCGGATGTAGTAGGTGTCGAGAGTTTCCTGGACTTCGAGGTCGCCGTCGGCGCGGTCGGAAACCTGCCACAGGCCGGTCAGGCCGGGCTTGACGCGGTTGCGCAGCGCCCGGAAGCGCGGGCCGAAGCCGTCGACGTGGTAATCCGGAAGCGGGCGCGGGCCCACCAGGCTCATTTCGCCCTTCATGACGCTCCACAGCTGCGGAAGCTCGTCGAGGCTGGTCCGGCGCAGGAAATTTCCCACACCGGGCAGAATGCGCGGGTCTTTTTTCAGCTTGAAAAAGCGGCTCCATTCGGCGCGGATCTCGGGCGAGGAGGAGAGCACGCGCATCAGCAGGGCGTCGGCGTCCCGGTGCATGGTGCGTAGCTTGAAGACCCGCAGGCTGCGGCCGCGCTCGCCTTCACGCTCCTGGCAGTAAATCACCGATCCTCCGCTCTTCCATTTGATCCAGAAAACCGCCGTGGCCACAACCGGAAGCGCCAGAATTCCGAGCACTAGCGCGCCGGCGATGTCCAGGGCGCGTTTGGTCCAGCGATTGAATGGGATGAGGAGGTTCTGACGCAGCTCGAGACCGAGCACACCGCTCAGATCTCGAGCTGAAGCCCACGGGCTGGCCACGCCGGACAGGTCGGGGATCAGAATCACATGACGGAATACGGCGCCCCAGTCGTCCAGCATCCATAACAGGTCTTGGCCAGAGATGTCCGGCATGGCGACCAGCGCGTGGTGGATCCGGAGCGATTTTGCCAGCGCGCGCGCCAAAGCGAGCGGCCCGGCAACCGGCACTCCGGCACACTCGCCTTGCGCTGCGCCATCGTCATCCAGGCACGCTACGGGGTGAAGGCCCATTTCCGGATGCGCGTGCAGGCGTTCGATCAGGGCTCGCGCCGTATCGCCCGCGCCGAGAACGATCACCGGGACGCCCCACCACCGGCGCGCGGCGAACAGGCGACGCGCCAGCGCCCGGGCGAGCGGCACGGCCATCGCCGAGAAGCCGCCGGAGACGATCAGCAAGCCGCGCGAATATGGGCCCGTATGATGCAGGAAGAACAGGGACGCGGTGAGCGCCAGGCACACGAACCCCGTGCCCATCACAGCGCGGCGCAGTTCTTCGACCGTACCGCGCGTGCCGCCGGTGTACAAGCCCAGCGCGGCATAGGCCAGTGCGAAGAGGCCGAGCGATTCCCAAAATCCAAGGAAGTTCTGCAGACCGATGGCGGGATGGATCCAGTGCCAGAACACAATGGCGAGAGCGCGGGCCAGGAAGATAGCGAGCACGTCCGCAGCAAGCAGCGTGAGCGATGTCGCCCGAGGCCGGGCCCGGGCGCCCAACACAGGCCGCGCAATGGGCACGGTCCGGGCCGAAGTTTCAGGGAATGCTATTGGGGCGCCCACTAGGCCACCTTCCCCGGATTCCAGCCAAATTTGCGGAAAAAACGCACTGCACCCCGGACCTGCGCGCGGCTGGCACGGCTGAACGGGCGCCGCACGCCCTCCCGGCGGTGCAAGTGAATGGCACGGGCCTGGGGGACAAGAAATACCCCCCAGCCGGCGCGGCGCATGCGGTAGCACCAGTCCAGGTCTTCCCAATAAAGAAAATAGCCTTCATCCAGCAGGCCAACCGCTTCCATGGCTGCGCGGCGCGCCACGAGCACGGCGCCGGTGACCCAATCGACACTGCCGGGCCGCACGGGTTCATCCTCCATCAGGTAGCGGCGCACCTGTGACGTTTTCCAGATCTCATCGGCCCGCAGTGCTCGCAGTGCCAGCATTGCCGGCGTGGGAAAGCGGCGGCCGTTGGGCTGCCGCGTGCCATCCTCATGGAAAAGCTGCGGTGCGGCAATGCCAGCTTCCGGGTGGCGATCCATGAACTCGACCAACCCATCCAATAGGCCGGGAAGACAGATGACATCGGGGTTGAGGAGCAGCGCATAGCGTCCCCGGCCGCGTGCGCGCAGGCCTGCATTTGCGTTGGCGGCAAAGCCGCGGCTCACTACATTGCTCTGGACCGCAGCCCGAGGATAGTGCGCGGCGACCCAGCCGGCCACGCCGTCCGCCGGCGTGTTATCGATCAGCGTGACGTCAAAGGATCCGCGATCGGGCAGCGCGTACAGCGACGCGAAGCATTTTTCGATCACTGGGCGGTGATTATGGTTCACGATGACGACGGAGAGATCGACCGACGTCATGCCGATTTCAGACATTGCACAAAGTCATGGGCGAAACGATTGAGTTCAAAACGCCGGGAGAACGACCGCAGGGCATTCGCCCGCATCCGAGCGCGCACGGTATCCGGCATGGCGAGCCAGTGCTCGAGCAGAGACGCCGTCCCTTCCTGATCGTCGGACGCGGCCAAGCCCGCGCCGTCGGCTTGGATTTCTCGCCAGATATTCACTTCTTTCGAGATCAATACCGGTAGCCCGCAGGCCAAGGCTTCGGCTACCGTAATTCCGAAATTTTCCGTGTGGGAGGGCAGCGCGAAGACGTCAGCCGCGCGCATGGCTCCCCATTTGAGACCACCATACAAGGGGCCGGTCCAGACGACGCGCCGGTTGACCGCGAGTTGTTGCTCCAGCTTTTGCAGTTCCGCCTGCCAGCCACACTCGTCGGGACCGGCCATAACGAGGCGCAGCGAGGGATCGTGCGCGGCCACGCCTGCGAAGGCCCGGATCAACAGATCGCAGCCTTTTTTAGGGTGAATGCGTCCTAAGAAGAGCACCATCCGGGTGTCCGCCAACTGGGGATGAGCAGTCAGAAACGCCTGCTTCTCCGCAACTGCATCGGCTCCGGGCTGCGCGATGCCCAGGCCAACCACGCGCTCGTGGCATGCGTAAGAGGGAAACGTGAGGCGGGCCCGCCGGCGCTCCTGTTCGCAAGTGAACAGCACCGCGCGCGCATCGCGCAGCACACGGCGTTCCGCCAATCGCCAGCAGATGCTTTTTTGCAGATGTTTCCACGGGAAGGCGTGCTTGAAGTATGGATCGAGCATGCCATGCGGGAAAACAAAGTACGGCACGGAAAGACCGCGCAACCCGCGCCAGACGCCGGCACTGGTGTAGCGCCAGAGCCCGTGAATCACGATGGCATCGAATTGCCGGGCACGCTCCGAGATCCACCTGGAGAGATGAGGACTGCAAAGGTAACGCGTGGATGCCGGCCCGGCGCAGTGCACGTTTCCGGGCCACGCGACGGTCCACTCCGGCCGCGCCTCGCGTAAAGTGACGAGCTCGACCGCGTGCCCCAGCCGGTCAAGCGCCATGGAGAGCTGGCGCGCGGCTTCTACGCTGCCTCCCCGAGCCGGATCGATATCTCCCACGCACTGCAGAATCTTTAGCCGGGTTTGCGGAGAAGATACATGTCCTGGTTGCCGTTGCCGGCCGCGCCCCTCGGGCAATAGGCCACGATCGAGAAATTGGCCGCCAGCCGCTCGCGCACGTAAGTCTCGGGGTGGTACACGCTGCAGAGATTCGTGCCCGCGGCACCCTGGTACCGCACCACAATCCTCCCCCGGCCATAGCGATGGCGCTCGGCCTGGGTTAGTTTCGGTATAAACTCGTCGCCCTGAGTTGTAATCAGGAGATATCCGCGCGGCCGCAGGATTCTCCAAAGCTCGTTCATCCACGGCTGCTCGAGATCCTCAGGCGTATGCGTAAGAACTGAGAGCGCATATGCAAACTCAAACTGTTGATCGGCATAATGCAGCCGGGGCTCTAGGGTGTTTGACTGAAATCTTGCAAAGGGCAGGTTCCGGCGGCACCAGTCGACCAGGCGCGGATTGCAGTCGGTCCCGTGCAGTTGGGCGGCGGTTATCGAGCGCCAGTATCGGATCACGCGCCCGCAGCCGCAGCCGAAATCAAGCACAGACTGCAAGTCGCTGGGGCGGACCCTGGCCCGGTCGAGAATGTGGCAGATGCTTTCCACGCCCAGCCGGCCCCCCTCGGTATACCAATCTCTATCGGCGGACCCGGTTACGAGGACCATCAGCTTAGCCGGTGGGATGGGAAATCCGTCGGATGCTGCCGTTCGCCCCCGGCGGCTGTTCATGGCGCGCCAATTCTCGCGCAGACGAAAGGCGAACGGAGCCAGGCGTAGACAGTGGAGCAGACGCTTGATCCAGGCTCTCATGCCGCGAGGCCAGGCCGGCGGCTGCGTACTTCCAGATTCGTCACAACTACAATCACGGCGGCGAGGGCGACATCGAGCCGGGCGAGGCCCGCAAACGGGCTGAATGCCAAATGCCAGATAGCGCGGAGCAGGCAGAAGGCGAACAGGACCGAGAGAGCATCGAGGCGCCTGCGGAAAATGCACCCATGGGCGGCACGGATGAGTTTCCAACCCAGGTAGAGGAAGAACGCCGCGCCGAAGATCCCGGCCTCAAACCAAGCTTGCAGAATCTGCGAGTGCGGAGAGAACGTAGAGGTATCGGTCTGCTGCCCGCGGTAGCGCACGCCGGCTCGCTCGGCAAAAATGGAATCGTAGCGCCACTGGAGCTCGAAAGTATTGGCTTGCGACCCATTTCCTATCCACGGAGCATCCACGATGGCCGAGGCCGCGGTAATGAGCGACGCCGCCCGCCAGGCGTTCGAGAAATGGCGGCGCTGGCCGTATTGTTCAGCAGTGAGTGCGTTGACATAGAGGAAGGCGCAGACGCCCGCCAACGCCAGAGCGCCGAGCATGGCATGAGAGAGCGTTCTCAACCGCGGCAAGGAGGCACAGCGCGCCAACAACAGCACGCCCGCCAGTAGGCAGTTCCCGCCGATTTCCCGCGAATCGAGTGCCAGATGCAGCAGTCCGAGGCCGGCCAGCGCCAGCGGCCCCAGCCACACGCCGCGCCGTGGCACGAGCGGCACCAGACCAGCAACCAGCAGCGTTACGGGCGTAGCGGCGCCGAATTTCCAATCATCGAGCACCTCTCCGCTGAGGCAGAAGAATGCCAGCATGCCGGCCCCGGATGCTATCGCATAGACGAGGATATTCGCGGGGTTTCGCCGGCACAGGAAGTACAGGCCGATCAAATTGCTGCCCAGAAACAAATTTCGCGCCCAGCCGCGCAGCAGGTTTTGGGATTCAGTTCCCAGGATCAGATCCGTCACGATGTATGCCAACATGGTGACGCCGAGGAACCCGACAAGTGTGATGATGGGCGGGCACCAGAAATACCCGTCGGCCAGATGCGTGGCGACGGCCCACACGGCCACCATGGCCAGCAGGATTTCGCTCGCGTAGAGAATGCCGAACCATTGCAATTGGAGCGGCGTGCTGAGCCCGATCAAAGCGGCGGCGATCTTGTGGGACAAGCATGCCGGCGCCGCCGTAGACCCCATTCAGCGCACCGCCATGGTCGAAACGCGCGTGCTCTGCCCGACAAACTGGTGGAGCGAATCGGCGGTCCATTCCATCATCGGCGTAGTCAGGCCGGGATAGACGCCGACCCAGAACGTGCGGTTCATGACGGCATCCGTGTTCGTGAGCTCGCCTGCGACGCGATAGTCCACTCCCTTGAATGCTGGCTGATAGGTGAGATTGCCGGCGAACAGCAGGCGCGTGGCGATACGGCGGCTCTCGAGCGATGCGACGAGCGCGTTGCGGCTGAAGGGCGCGTCCTGACGGAGGGTCACGGCGAACCCGAACCAGCTTGGGTCGGCGTGCTCAGTGGCGCGGGGCAGAATGAAATATTCTTCAAGATCGCGCAGCGCCTCGCGCAGCAGCCTCCAGTTGCGCCTGCGCGCTTCGACAAAAGAGGCCAGCTTGTGGAGTTGCGCCACGCCGATGGCAGCTTGCATGTCGGTGAGCTTTAGGTTGTATCCGGCGTGCGCGTAGACATATTTGTGGTCGTAGCCAAGCGGCAGATCGCCGAACTGCCAGGCGAAGCGCTTACCACAGGTATTATCGAACCCGGGCTCGCACCAGCAGTCGCGTCCCCAGTCACGGAAAGACTCCACAATCGACTTTAAGAGCGGTACATCGGTCAGTACGCAACCGCCCTCGCCCATGGTGATCTGGTGGGCTGGGTAAAAGCTGGAAGTCGCGAGGTCGCCGAAGGTGCCGGTCCGCCGTCCGCGAAAAGTGGAGCCCAGTGCGTCGCAGTTATCTTCGATGAGCCAGAGATTGTGCTGGTGCGCCAGCGCCACCACGCGATCGAGATCAAAGGGGTTACCCAGCGTGTGCGCCAGCATGATGGCGCGCGTCCGGGGCGTGATGGCTTCCTCAATGAGGTCCGGATTGGCGTTGTAGGTGCTCAAATCGACGTCCACAAACACCGGAATGAGGGCGTGCTGGACCAGGGGAAAGACGGTTGTGGGAAAAGCGGCTGCCACGGTGATGACTTCGTCACCCTTGCGCAGTTGGCGGTCACCGAGTTTGGGCGATGTCAGTGCCGCCACCGCAAGAAGGTTAGCCGAAGAGCCCGAGTTGCAGAGCATGGCGTGACGCACGCCAGCCAGGCGGGCAAATTCGTGTTCGAACCGCGCGGCGTAGCGGCCGGCGGTCAGCCAGAAGTCCAGCGACGAATCGACCAGGTGGACCAGTTCATCGGCATCGAAGGCGCGGCCGGCGCATGGCACCGGCGTCTCTCCGGCGGTGAAGGCGCGGTCCGGAAATGCGCTCGCGTGAAAGCGGGCGACGCTCGCGAGAATCTCCGCCCGCAGCTCGGCGGCGGTCATTGCTGCGCCTCCAGTTCTTCTCCGTCGAACAGATACGACCAGTGGCGGCGCAGGTTGAATTTGTAAAGATACTGCATGACCCGTACCTCCAGTTGGGAAGCACGCGGGATGCCGGCACGCAGAATCTTCTCGCGCATGTGCTGGCGGTCGCGGCGCAACGCGTCGCTCAGCCGGCCCGAGCCGGTGATGGAATCGCCGTAAATGCGAAAATCGCCCAGCAGCTTGTTGGTGTAGCCGAAGCGGCAGCCGGCGAGCGCCATATCGACCACCAGTTCCCCGTCCCAGGCAGTTTCGTTTGCGATGTTGAACCCGCCGGCCTTGAGAAACGCCTCGCGGCGGAAGAAGGTGGCCTGCTGCCAGAAGAAGCAGCTTTCGTATGCGTAACGCCGCAGATCGATGGGGTCGGGCGTGCGCCGCCGGAGGCTTGGACGGCCTCGCTCGCCGATGATGCGAATGGCGCCGCAGAGTGCGTCGGCCGATGGATGGCGCTCGAAATAGCGCAACACATAATCCAGCGCGCCGGGGGCGAAGCGGTCGTCAGAATTCACATAACCCAGAATGTCGGCGTCCAGGGTGGCAAAGCCCTTGTTCAGACCGTCGGCAGGGCCTTGATCGGGCTCGAAAATGATGCGGCTGAACCGGCGGCGGTAGCGCTCGATGATCTCCCGCGAGTCATCCGTCGAGCCGGGATCGACAATCACATACGCCAGACGCGCGGGATCGGCCAGTGAGACGGACTCGATGGCTTCCGCCAGGTACTTCCCCTGGTTGAACGAGATGCTAACGATGCCGATTTTCATTTGGTCCAGCTTTCGAGAGCGGCCGGCAGAAATTGATCGGCAATGCAGCCGGGACTCACGGGGCGGCGCCGGCGCTTCATGGCGCTCAGCCAGGCGGCAGCCAGGGTAGAGGCCAGCATCCATCGCCCCTGCGTGTGCGCCGCAAACCAGATGCGCGCCTGGTGATAGGCGTCGGACAAACGCGAATCGCGCGCGGAGTGCGTGATCGATCCTTCATGCGAACGGAAGAAGACCAGCGGCTCGGCGACGTAGGCGATCTCTTCGTAGCGGTTGGCGGTCATCAGGTAGAGCAGCAGATCGATACCTGCGCCGTGCCGTTCGAAATCGTCGATCGTGGGCGACGGAATGCTCAGGCGCAGGCTCATCCGGAGATCGCTCACGCGAAATAGCGCGGCGCCGGGAGACACGGGGGCCTGCGAGCCGAAAAGCGCGCGGCGAATGTAGTGCTGGCGCGGGAAGCGGCCCGTGTGGCCGTCGAAGCGATGGGCCAGGCGGCTGGCACGCGGATCCGGCCCGATCATCGCCATGGTGAATACGAACGCCACATGGGGGTCGCGCAACAGCGGCAGCGTTCTCTCGATGTAATAGGACGACAGCACGTCGTCGGAGAACAGCAGCTTGCCGTAGCGCCCTTCGGCTTCACGGAAGCAGCGCTGCCAGTTGCGCACGGGCCCGATGTTTACCGGATTGCGAAAGATGCGGACGCGCGAGTCGGCGCGCGCGAACTCGCGGCAGACGTCCCATGTACCATCGGTCGAGGCATTATCGATCACGACGACCTCGAGATCGCGGAAGGTTTGGGCCAGCGCGGACTTGAGACAGTCGGCCAACAGGGCGGAGCGGTTATAGACCGGCACCATCACACTGACCAGGGGCGCGCTCATGCGGGGACTTTCCACCGTAGCGGCTCGCGCTTCCAGACGAGCGTCTCGACCGTCGCTTGGTAGAGGATGCTGGTCACAATATTCGCTATGGCGAAGGCCCAGGCAAATCTCGCGAGCGTCAACCCGTTCAGGGCGAAGACCGCGATCAAAGCCACATTGAGCAGCGCATTCGTGACGTAAGACAGCGTGTTGAGCCCCGGGCGGCCTATGCCATTCACCAGATGGTACGGCGCAGGCGAAAGCGCAAGAAAGAAGTAGGCCAGCGCGAAAACCGGCACCAGAGGCGCCACCTGCGCGGCCACGGCTACGCCCAGCCATAGAACCAGCATCGGGCGCGCCAACGCCACCAGAACCAGGAAGCCCGCCAGTGCGACGAGCATGCTTCCACCCAGCATTCGCAGGTAAACACGGCGCAGCGCGGCGCGGTCCCGGAAAGCGCTGGCGAAAGGAAACATCACTTCCGTCGCCGCGTTCACGGCCGCGTGAATCTTCGAGGGAACCACCACTGCGCTCTGATAGATGGCGACGGCAGCAGGGCCCATGGCGAACCCCACCAGAAATTTCTGCACCTGATACAGCAGGAAGCCGGCGATGGAATTTACCGTGAAGACCCAACCGCATGAGAACATCCGGCGGAATGCCGCCGGGCTCGCGCCGGCGAGGTGAATGCCGCGCTCGCGGCACAACCGCAGGCCGTCGATCGCAATCCAAACGAAGGTAACAAAGTTCACGGCCACTACCGAGGACATGGCGCCCACCAGACCGGCGCCTGCGAAAACGGCCACGATAGCGCTTCCGTAGGTTGCGGCGGCGAGCAGGGAGATAAACAGAGACGAGCGGTCAAACCGTCCGATGGCTTTGGCGATCGAGACAAACACCATGGCCGGCAGATACGCCGTGAACTGAAGGCCGGCGAGGCGGAATACCGTAACCGCATCGCCCACGAGGCGCGCATCCACTTTGAAGAGCCCGGCCCATACCGGCGCCAGCGCCGCGATCACCGCGCCGCCGGCTATGCCCATGCCGCCGTAGAAGACGAGCGACGTGAGCACCACATCCGCCGCGGCTTTTGGCCGGCCGGCGGCCAGATCCTGCGCCACGAACCTCAGGGTGGCGGCGGAGAATCCCAGGTCGAGAAACATCATGGCGCCGCTCAAAGAAACGGCCAGAAGATAGACGCCAAAAGCGGACGCGCCCAGATGCCGGATCAGCAGCGGGTAGCTGGCAAATACGATCAGCGACGGAGCGGCGAAACCCAGCAGGCCGTGCCACGCGTTTCGCCCGATGCTCACGCCGCCCACCTGGCCCGCGACCACTCAATCAATTCATCCATGCCATCCGCCACCGAAACCGTGGGACGCCAGCCGAGGTATTGCTTCGCTTTGGCGGTGTCGGCGATGAAAACCTTTTGATCTCCGGTGCGCGGCGGCCCGGCGGTGTACTGCAGGGGGAAACCGTGCTCGGATTCAAGCCGCGACAGCAGTTCTTTCACCGACAGGCTGGTCTCCGGACCCCCACCGATGTTGAACGCCTGGCCAAAAGCCACGCTTTCCTTGGGCATACGCGCAATGGCCCGGTAGCATTCCACCAGATCGTCGACGTGCAGCAGGTCCCGCACCTGCTTGCCGTTGCCGCTGGTGCGGAAAGGCCGCCGCTCGACGCCCATTTGCACGAAATACGCCACCCAGCCCTGGTCTTCGGAAGCGTACTGGCGCCCGCCGTAAATGCTGGATTGCCGCAGCGCGATGGCGCTCAGACCATAGATCCGGTGGTAGTCGAGCACGTATTGGTCGGCCGCCCCCTTGGAGCAGGAGTATCCGCCATGCAGCTCGAGCGGCAGATCTTCGGAAAGCCCTTTCGGATAATCCGGCAAGTGGTACCGCGTCTCAGCCTCCGCGGTACGCAACCAGCGCAGATCGCCGTAGACTTTGTTGCTGCTGGCATAAATAAAGGTTGCGTCCGGCAGGAAGCGGCGCGTGGCTTCGAGCGCATTGAAGGTGCCGACGGTGTTGGCCTCGAAGTCATAGCGCGGGTTGGCCAGCGAGGCCACGAGGGAAACCTGGCCCGCCAGGTGCAGAATCACGCCGATGTCGCGGTGCGACGACCAGTACGCATCAACCTGCTCGGCGAACCGTACATCCAGATAATCGACCGCCAGTCCGAACCGGCCGCTCAAGTAGTCGCGGTTATACCGGGCACCCTGGCGGTGAAAATTGTCCACGAGCGAGCACCGTTCCCCGGCATCGGTCAGGATGCGGGCGGCATTAGCCCCGATGAAACCGGCGCCGCCGGTGATCAGCCAGTGCACGCGGGAATCTCCTCGACGGCCGACGCCTGAACCCACTTGAGCGTGCGCGCCAGGCCCTCGCCCAGCGGAACGCGCGGCCGCCATCCCAGCTCGACATGCGCCTTGGTGGGATCGCACACCAGATAGGGAGGATCGCGGCGGCTGCGGCTGGCACGATCGAACCAGCACAACCGCTCCGGCGCCTTCATCATCGACAGAATTTCCTCTACGATCTGGCGCACGCTTCGAGCTTCCTGCGGACCGGCGCCGATGTTGTACGTTTGACCGATGTTCGCGGAACCAGTCAAGCCCAGCCGCAACGCTTCCACCACGTCCTCGACGAAAACGTAGTCGCGCACCTGGCTGCCGAGCGTCAGCCGGATGGGCGCGTCACGCATCGCCTGCGACATGACATACGGCACCAACTTCTCCAGCCTCTCGCCGGGACCATACGCGCTGAACAGGCGGAACGTAATCAACGGCAGCCCCTCCAGGCGGTGCAGCGTTTCGAGCAGCATCCAGCCCGCAGCTTTAGACGCTCCATACAGATTGGGTGCGCCGAGCGGCGTGGATTCATCCATGGCTTGCGCCTGTGGCCGGTACTCGAGCGCCGAGCCGACGTAAAGAAAACGCTCGACACCATGCGCCAGCGCAATGTGTCCCAGCGCCGCCGTGGCGAGCGTATTCACTTCCACCAGACCCTGAAAACTCTCGGTCTCCGCGGAAACTCCCGACGCAGCCAGGTGCACCACGGCGGAGAAACGAAATTCGCGGAAGAGCCGCTGAACGGCGAGCGTATCTCGCAGATCGACGCGGACATGATACCGGTCCTCCTGGCGGCCCGCGTGGTGGAAAACGCTCACGGTGTCGATCCCCAGCCGGGCCAGACTGCGTACCAGGTGCCCGCCGATGAAACCCGACCCTCCCGTCACCAGCACCGGACTCATGCCGCTCTCCCGAAGAACTCCTGATACCAGGCGACGCTGCGCGTAAGACCCTCGTCGAGCGAATAAGACGGCTGCCAGTCAAGGGTGCGGCGGGCCTTGGCGGAGTCCAGATATTGATGGCGGATTTCGGCGCACGCGCTGTTACGGATATCGAGGTCCAGATCCTCGCGCCGCATGAGCCGCTGCAGCGCCCCAATGACATCGCGCACGCTGTGCGGCTCCGCTGGTCCGAAGTTAAACGCCTGGCCTCGCACTTCCTGGCGGTCGAGCGTTTCGGCCAGACGCAGGTACGCCGCGACTGCGTCCTCCACATACACGTAATCACGGGTGCATCCGCCATCGCTGCGCACCACCGGCCGCTGGCCGAAATGCAGGCTGCGGATGGTACCCGGCACCACACGGCTCCAGTGCAGATCGCCGCCGCCATAGATGTTGCCGCAGCGCGCAATGGCCACTGGCACGCCGTAGGTCTGATGGTAGGATTGCGCGATCAGGTCGGCGCAGGATTTCGAAACATCGTAGGGATAGCGCCCCAGTGTCGGCATGGATTCGGTGTACGGCAGGCGGTCGCTTGCGCCATAGGCTTTGTCGCTCGACGCCACGACGACGCGCTCCACCAGATCCTTCTGCCGGCGGCAGGCTTCCAGCAGATTGTAGGTGCCGCGAATATTCGCTTCGAAGGTGGCCAGCGGACTACGCAGTGCCGCGCCGACGATGGTCCGCGCCGCCAGATGGAATACCGTATTGATCTCGTGCTCGACCAGCGCGCGCTCGAGCGTGCCGTAGTCTTCGATCGCGCCCGTGACGGCGGCGATTTGCGAAACCAGACCGCCGCGGAGCAACTCGCTCTGCGGGTCCCAATCGCGCACCAGCGCGGTGACGTGCGCGCCCTCGCGCAGCAGATCTCGAACCAGCCACGAGCCCACCAGGCCAGTTGCGCCGGTGACCAAAACGCGTCTTGCCTGCCAGAATCCGTTCAAGACCACACCTTCCACGGAGCATGCCCCGAACTCCACAGCTTCTCGAGCAGCATCTTTTCCCGCATGGTGTCCATGGGTTGCCAGAAGCCGTCGTGAGGGTAGCCCATCAACTCGCCGGACTGGGCCAGCGCTTCGAGCGGCTCGCGCTCCCAGATGACTTCGTCGCCCGCGATGAAGTCGCATACTCCCGGCTCGAGCACGAAGAACCCGCCATTGATCCAGCCTTCGCCGGCTTGCCCCTTCTCGGTGAATTCAATAATCTGGCCGCCCCCGTTCAACCGCAGGCCGCCAAACCGCGCCGGTGGACGCACAGCGGAAACGGTGGCCAGCCGCCCATGGGTTTTATGGAATGCGAGCAGATCCCCGATGTTGATGTCGGACACTCCATCGCCATAGGTCAGCATGAAGGTCTCCCCGCCAATCCATTCCTCTAACCGCTTGATGCGGCCGCCAGTCTCGGTGTGTGGTCCGGTATCCACCAGGTGTACTCTCCATCCCGGCTGTTGGCGGCGATGAACCGTGGTGTCGCCGCGGCACAAATCGACGGTCAGGTCGTTGTTGAGCGCGTAGAAATTCAGAAAGTAGTCCTTGACGCATTCCCCCTTGTAACCCAACGCGACGATGAACTCGCAAAACCCGTGCGCGGCGTAGATATTCATGAGATGCCAGAGCATGGGTTTACCGCCGATCTCCACCATGGGCTTGGGCCTGACCTGCGTCTCCTCCGCGAGTCGTGTGCCCAGCCCACCCGCCAGAATCACTGTCTTCATGCACCCCGCTGTCATCCGCCTTGCACTGCGCCCCTGCTACGCGCGCCGTAATACTTGGCGTAATTGGCATGGTAGGAATCGCTTTCGCTGGTGTCCTCACGAACTTCATTGAGCACGATTCCGAGCGTGTTCGCCCGCAAGCGCGCGAGCGTCGCCAAGACCCTCGCTACGGCCTTGCGCGTGGTCTGCCCGGCGCGCGCCACTACCACGACGCCGTCCACCGCCGCCGCCATCTCGAGCGGATCAGCGAAACCCAATAGCGGGGCGGCATCGAGCACCACCAGGTCGTACTCGGTGGCGGCTTCATCCAGCAGTTGCATCAAATTCCGGCCCAGGAGCCCGGCCGCGCGATGCGAGGGCGGACCGGCGGGCAGAATGTCGAGCTGCATCGCTCCCGCGGGCTTGAGAACGGCTTCGCGCCACGGCATGCCGGAGAGCAGCACGGTCGAGAGGCCCATGGCGCCCGACACCTGAAAGCGCTTGTGCACGCTCGGCCGCCGCAGGTCGCCGTCGATGAGCAGCGTCTTCTGGTGCTGCGCCGCGTGCGTGACTGCTAAATGCGCCGCCACCGTCGACTTGCCTTCCCCGGGCGACGCGCTGGTAATCAGCAACGAACGAACCCGGCGATCGAAATCGACCAGGAGAATCGAGTTGCGTAGCGTGCGCACCGCCTCGTGGTAGGGGGTCGGCGCGTCGTCGTCCACGCGCGCCAGCGCCAAACCTTTGCCATTGCCGTTGCCGTTTTCATTGCCGCTTACAACCGAAGGGATGGGATTGAGCCCGGTGCGCCAGTTTTTTACCAGCGGAAGCGAACCGATCACCTCGGTATTCAACAAGCGCGAGACCAGCTCGGGATCACGTACCGTCTTGTCGAGAGAATCGCTCGCCAGCGCCGTGCCCGCCGCCAGCACAGTCGAAAACAGCAGCGCCACCAGCAGGTTCAGTCCCAGCCGCGGAAAAACCGGCTGCAGCCCCGGCCGCGCGGCGTCGGCAATACGGATGGCGCTGTTCTGGAAACTGGCGTTGATCCCGGCTTCTTTGATCTTGCGCATCAGCTCGTCATAGACTTTCCTGTCGCCTTCGGCTTCGCGCTTGAGCGCCTGGTATTCAAAAGAGTGAAGACTCAACTGGTCGAATTGGGCCTTGGTTTCGGTAACCGCTTGGGCCAGCATGTGCTCGCGGTTGCCGGCTTCCTGGTACTCCGATTCCACGCGCTGGCCGACATTGACGCGCGTGAGCCCGATCTGCCGCTCCACCTCCGCCAGTTGCCCCTCGGCTTTCCTGTATTCAGGGTGGTTCGCGCCGTAGTGCCCCTGCGCCTCGGCGAATTTTTCCCGTAATTCGTTTTGCCGCTCGATCAGCTTCTTCAGCGCCTCGCCCTGCGTCGAAACCTGCGCCGCCGCGAAACTACCGCCACGGACGGCATTGAACGCCGCCTCCTTACGCACCCGGTCGGCCTGCGCATTGGTGTACTCTGTATTCAGCTGCAGCAGGCGCGCCGACAGAATGCTCGTTTTTTCCTCCGGACTGATGACATTCAATTCGCGCTCGAACGCGACCAGGCGCTGGGTGGAGGATTCCATCTTGGACTTCAGTTCATCCATTTCCTTTTCCATGTACGACGCGAGACTGGCCGAGGAGCGCACGCGGACGTCGTAGGTGTGCTGCAGGTACGCGTTGGCGATGGCGTTGGCTACATCCGCCGCCAGATGCGCATCCGGAGAGCGGTAGCTGATCAGCAGCAGGTACGTATTGGGCGCGCGCGCGATTCTCAGGCGGCGCAGCAGAATGGGCGCGCCTTCAATCTCGAAAGTGCTCAACCGCGGCAGGTCCTGAAACTGCCTCTCGCGTTCCAGCAGGTTGTACTTTTTGGCTACGGGCCGCAGCACCGCATCGGCCCCGATCAGCTTGATCTGCGTCGCCAGGAACTGGTCGGAATCATTGGCGTTGGCGCGCGTGGCTTCTTCGCCGATCACGCCAACTGGCGCTTGCCGGTCGATGTCCACCACTGCGGTCGATTCGTAAATCGGGGTAACGCGCGAGGAAACGATGAGCGTGGCCAGCTCGCACGCCGCGACAAAGGCCAGAATTTTCCAGCCGTGCCGGCGCAGTACCCAGAGATGATGCGCGAATGGCGGTGGGGGACCTTCGATTGGCGGCTCAGACGCCGCCCAGGTGGGATATGCGGGCGGGGGGAGCGGGACGAGAGGTTCAAGCGGCGGCGCGGGCAGATTCCGATGCATGGGCTAATGCCGCCAGATCAGCAGCCCGGAGGTGGTCGCTGCGCCGAATCCGGCAATCCGTTCGAGCGCCGAGATGCTGAGCCGCCGTCCCTTGGCATCCGGCACGTACAGGATGTCATCGCCCTCCAGCGTAACGTCCGGCGCCTTGCGCGCAATAATGCGGCTGAGGGCGACGGGAATTTCATTCTGCTTATCGGCGCCCGGCGGCCGGCGATAAACATACGCCTGGTTGGAGGCGAACGGAATTAGGCCGCCGGCGAGCGCCAGCACTTTCAGCACGGTGGTATCGGAAGCGTCTTTCAGGCTGAATGCGCCAGGATTTTTTACGCTTCCAGCGACATACACTTCGTGCGCTACAGGAACGCGGATCTCCTCGCCGCCCGCCAGGCGCGGGTTAGGCACGGGATCTGTTCCCGCGAACAATGCTTTCACCGGAATGCGCTCAGTGGCGGGTGTTCCGCCGGCAGCCGGGCGCGTCAGCAGGATCTCTGCGCCCGCTTCCGGCGCCAGGCCTTCAGCGCGCGTGATCGCATCGAGCAGCGTGACATTGCCGAATGCCTGAAAGGTCAGCGGCCGCTTCACGGCACCCGCTACGCTGATCGGGCGGCTGCGATATTCAGCGACAGTAACCGTTACCACCGGATCGACCAGGATCTTTTCCGCGCGCAGGGCTTCGCCAATGGCGATCTCGATCTCGCGCGGAACCAGGCCAGCCGCCGGAACGGCGCGCGTGAGCATAGGCAGCCGGATTAGGCCCTCGGCACTTACGCGCACGCTGCGCGTCAACTCCGGTGAGCCGTAGACCGAGATCGCCAACAGGTCGTCGGCGCCAATCTTCTGCGCGGGCAAGTTGCCCACCCCAGCATCACTGCTCTGGGCCAGAACGACTCCCGACAAGCACACGAATAGCACCAGCGCCGCACGCCAATTTTTCATGGGTACTCAGAGGACTAGTGGCAGCAGTCGCAAAGGACTCTCATGCAAATGCGCCAAGAGAGAAGGCCAGCTCTGCCGCCGCGCACTGGAATGATCGACGCCGTCGCTCGCAAACTTTAGCGCATGGCTGTCGCGATGTTTACGGGAGACCTGCGGCTCTTTGCCGAGCTCGCAGAAAAAGCCGCAGGCGCCCACAAGCCCAAGTTCGCCTTGCGGCGCGAGCTGCCGGCAAATCGCCCCTGGCCCGCGCCGCAAGCGCGCCCAGCATGGCGAAAAGCATCGCCGCCAGCGCCGGCTCGCGTAGCGGATAATCCACCAGGCTGTGCGCGAAAACCGCCGGAATGCCCAGGCCCCACAACGAATCCGCCGCCGGGCGCACACTCCAGATCGCAATCAGGCCGAGGAGCGCCAGAAACGGCAGCCCACCCTCGGCGGCCCATTCGGCCCAATCGTTGTGCGCGTGGTTCGCCACAAGCCCGTTGTCCAACCGCGCATACGCGGGATACACCGCGGGCCACGTGCCCAGCCCGAATCCGGCCCAGGGATGGTTGGCCACCATGGCGCGCGAGGAGAGCAGCAGCTCGCGCCGCACGCGGTAAGGTTCGGGCTCGCGGAATTTTTCGAGCGTGACCTGCCAACCCACCACCGCCGCCAACACCACACTCAACGCGGCCAGGCGCATCACGGTCTTGCCCAGGCTCACCGCGGGCATCAGTCCCCGCCGCCAGGCCAGCAACAATATTGCGATCAGCTCGCCGGCCAGGAGCGCCGCTCCGGCGCGCGAAACGGCCGCGATCATTGCGGCGAACAGGGTGGCGGCGATGGTCACGTACACGAGCGAGTGCCGCCGGTCCACCAGGGACTGGTACACGGCCAGTGGAAATACCAGCTCGACGAAAGCTGCGCATTGGTTCTTGTAGAGAAACGGGCCCAGCACACGCACCTCCTGGGTCGGAAATACCCAGAAGACGCGGCCTTCGGAAGTGAAATACTGCATGATCGTGAGTAGGGCGACGGCGGCGCCGAACCACAGAATCCCGCGCAGAAAACGGTTTCGCGTGTGGGTCGAGAGGCATACTTCCCGTGCCACAAGAAAGACCGCCGCGTTCGCCGACCAATAGAGCATCGCCTTGGCAGTTTCGAACCGATACACACTGGTATCCGCGGCAAGCTGCCATACGCCCCATGCCACGAGCCCCACAACGGGCAGCGCCACGAATTCCGTGAGCACCGGTTGGCCCTCAACCAGCACGCGCGCCAGCAGCAGAAACGTCCCGGCCTGGACCAAGGCAACGGGCCAGTAGCCCGCCGCCCAACACGTGAGAATGCCAATGAATAAGACGGCGGATAGGGCGTCCGCGAGCCTTCCGTTCATGGTTCAAACTCGAGCCAGACTGCGTTGAGGGTCACGCGGCCCTCGGCTTTCGCCGCACCGGGCGGGCGCCGGTAGGTGAGCGCCAGCCGCAGAAGTGATGCAGCGCGCGGCGAGCGGAACCGCAGCGTGCCCGTGGCTTCCACTTCGCTCGCAAGATCGGTGGAGTCCGACGGGATCTCGCGACCCGCCACATCCGCAAGGCGCCAGCGCACCGACGCTATCGCGAGGCCATCGCTCTGATAGTGAAACCGCAGCCGGTACCGCCGCGACGGCACAACCGCCAGCACCTGCGCCAGCAGTTCGCAGGTATCCGGCTGGCGGCCGTCGAGTGTGATCCGCAGCCGCGGCGGCAGGCCTCCGCGTTCCACATCGACACCCGGCAGGTCCGGCATGCGCCAGTCAAACCCGTGGTGCACAGGCGCGGAGGCGAAAACGCCGTTTGTAAGCCCAGGCGAAGTGAGCGGCGCGAGCGGACGGTAGTTGTGCAGCATGCGCCAGCACAAGGCATTCCAGGCGTGGATAGCGTGCTCCGCATCGCCCGCCTCGATGAGCCGGTCGCAATAATCCAGGACTGCGTCCAGATCGCGCTCGCCGCCGAGGGCTACGATTCGTTGTGTAACCGGCTCGGCGATCTGTGCCAGATCTTCACGCACCAGAAAAGCGAGATAGCGCGCTTGCACCGCGCCGACGGCGGGGATGGCGCGATCGAGCACCGTCGCCGGACTCCGCGACAGCTTCCAGCACAGCCGGAACAGCGGTGCCGGATCGTACGCCGCCATGTCGCCGATACTCAGCGCCTGCCGTGCCACCGGCCAGAAGTGGTCGCGATCGTTGCGCCGGAAATAGAAATTGGCGAGTGTCCACAGCGTGGCGTACGTGTGGTCTACCTGTGCCGACCGCTCCAGATCCGCCTCGGCTTGCTGCATCTCGCCCGCGATTTCCGCTCGGAGTCCCAGCTCGATCCACGCGCTGGACATTCGCGGATTCGCCTGGACCGCAGCACGGAGTTCGGGCTCGATAGCCGTTTCGTCCCGTCCGGCTTCCTGACGAAGCAACGCGAGCCGCGCGTGATACTCGGCGTTCCCCGGCGCAAGCTCCACCGCGCGCGCGACCGCGGATTCGGTATCGCGGCGAAACAGATGGTCCGCCCATGCCAGGCGCACGGACCAGTAACACCCCGCGGCCAGCGCCGTGAGACATGCGAGCCGCGCCAGCCGCCGCAGCGCAACAGGAATAGGCATGCGAAGAGGAAGCGCGCGAGGTTGACGTGCGAAGTTGACGATGCGCCGCGCCCAAAGATAGAGTAGAGATGTCTTCCCGTTTTTCTCCGAGGTCCCCATCGTCTAGCCCGGCCTAGGACATCGCCCTTTCACGGCGGTAACGGGGGTTCGAATCCCCCTGGGGACGCCACATTGATTCAGCGAGTTGCAGGCATAGCAGTGGGCAACGCTTCGCGGATGGTAACACCTGGGTAACGCGGATTGCCAAAAATGCTATCCAGCCGGTTGACCGCCTCACCCAAGAACCTAGGCGAGAGATGCTGGTAATGGGCAGCCATTCTCAGGTCTTTATGGCCCAGCAAACTGAGCCACGGTGTGAATATCGGCACCTTGCATCTCAAAGTGAAGGGACCTGGCGGACAGTTATCAACGCGTCGATAAATTCGCAGAGGAACTGCGCACCAAATGGAACGTGGAGCTGGTTCCCGACATCCCGTCGCTTTGCCGGAAAGTGGATGGCGTAATGATCGAGAGCGTGGATGGGCGACAGCACCTGGAGCAGGTCAAGCAGGCGCTGGCTTCCGGGAAACCGCTGTGGATCGACAAGCCGCTAGCGTCATCACTTGAAGACGCACGCGAAATTCTGCGCCTGGCAAAAGATGCGGGAGTACCATGGTTCAGCGCGTCGGCGCTTCGGTACGGAAAAGATGTGGACGCGCTGAAGTTGCCCGATGAGGCGCGATCGCGTGGGGAGCGGGCCCGCTCGGCCGGGACCAACTGGACCTCGCCTATTACGCGATCCATGTCGTAGAGCTGTTGTACGCGGTGCTGGGACCCGGCTGCCAGGAAGTAGCGCGCACACATACCGACGTAATTGTCGGAAAATGGAAGGGTGGCCGAATTGGCGAAGTACGCGCTCTGCGGCCGGACGCCGAATACGGCGCGCTGATATTCCGCGCCCGCGGAAAAACGGCCGCATCGCCGAATATAGACGACAGTTACCGGCCCGCTAGTGGCGGAGATCGTTAAATTCTTTGAGACGAAGCAACCCACCCGTGCCGAACGAGGAGACGCTCGAGGTTATAGAGTTCATGGCTGCCGCGCAGCGCAGCATGGCGCAAGGCGGAGCGGCGGTTAAGCTGCACTGAGCCGCTGTTTAACCGACCAGGAGGATTCATTCATGCCTATCAGACGAAGAGACTTCATCACGAATGCAGCCGCGGCCGGCGGCGCTCATTTGCTGGGAGCTTCTCGGGCAGGGGCGGCCGTCAACGATCGCATCCGAGTGGCGGTCATCGGCCTTGGTGGCCGCGGGCGCGATCACATGAGAGATTGCGCCAAGATTTCCGGCGTGGAAGTGGTGACCTTTTGCGATCCGGACGAGACCCGCATGGCGCAAAGGGCGGGCGAATTTGAGTCGCTCACCGGCAAGAGGCCCGCGCTCGAGCAGGACGTGCGCCGCGTCCTCGAAGATCGCAACATCGATGCGGTAACCATCGCAACCTGCAACCACTGGCATGCTCTCGCGGCCATCTGGGCGTGCCAAGCCGGCAAGCATGTGTATGTCGAGAAGCCCGTCTGCCACGACTTTTTTTCAGGCGCTCAGATGGTCGCGGCGTCACGAAAATACGGCCGCCTGGTGCAAGGAGGAACGCAGCGTCGTTCCAGCGGCTATGTCCGGCGAGCGATTCAGGCGCTGCGTGAGGGCACGATCGGCGATGTTTACATGGCGCGCTGCGTACATTATCAGAAGCGCGATTCATTGGGTTTCAAAGATGCCGAAAGCGTTCCGAGCACGTTGAACTGGGACTTGTGGGTTGGGCCGGGGCCGATGCAGTCCTTTAACCGCAATCTCCATCCTTATAACTGGCATTGGTTCTGGGATTTCGGTAACGGTGAACTCGGGAATAACGGGATTCACTACATCGACGTTGCGCGGTGGGGGCTGAACAAGGGGCTGCCTTCCAAGATCTATTCCACGGGCGGGCGCGTTGGCTATAAGGATCAGGGACAGACGCCCAACACGCAGTTAACGACCTATCAGTTCGACGACGGGACGGAGATGGTCATGGAGATTCGCGGCAGATACAGCAATAGCGAAGGCGGCGTGAGTTCCGGATTAATGTTCTATGGCTCGAAAGGCTATATGATTTCGGATAGCGACTCCGAAAAATTCAAGGTCTTTCTAGACGGACGAAGCACTCCTGAGCCCGATATGGGTAGGCTCGACGACGTCGACCGAACCGGCAACGACGAGCTATCCCACTTCCAGAATTTCTTCGATGCCGTGCGGGCGGGCAAGCGCGATATGCTGTCGGCCGAGATCAATGAAACCTACCTCTCGACAGCCTTCTGTTTGTTGGGGAACATTTCGTACCGGTTGAAAAGAGAGTTGCGCTTTAATCCAGGAGCTAATCGGTTCGTTGGTGATCGCGAGGCCGATGAGATGTTAAGAGACAAGTATCGGGCACCCTTTTCCATACCGGACAAGGTCTGACAGCTCAGCGCGCTGATAGAGTCTGCATATGTTCATCACCGAGCACGTAACGAGGTGAATTATCCACTCGTTCTTGGAGCTGTCGAGCCTCGGTCCGATCACCTTCTGCCCGCAGTGTGACTGCCAAGTGCGTCATTTGCTGATGGCGCCTGTTGGGCCGTCTCCCCTAAGACACGACAGCGAGACTTCAAGAGCCCTCGGTTGGTGTCACCGGTAGTAATCCGCCAGCCGTTGCTCCATTGGACAACTACAGAATATAGCGGCTCAGATCCTGATCCTTTACGATGTCGGCGAGCTGCTTGTGCACATAGGCACCGTCCACTTTTACGGTCTTCTTTTTCAAATCCGGCCCGGCGAAGGAAATCTCCTCGAGAACCTTTTCCATGATGGTGTGCAGGCGGCGCGCGCCGATATTCTCGGAGCTCTGGTTCACCTGCGCGGCGAAGCCCGCAACTTCTTCGAGCGCGTCATCGGTCAGCACCAGTTTGATGCCCTCGGTTTCCATCAGTGCTTCGTACTGCTTGGTGAGCGCGTTCTTGGGCTCTTTGAGGATGCGGATGAAGTCTTCGATGGAAAGCGATTTCAGTTCCACGCGGATCGGGAAGCGCCCCTGCAGCTCCGGAATCATATCGCTGGGCTTCGACACATGAAATGCGCCGGCGGCGATAAACAGAATGTGATCGGTGCGCACGAATCCGTGCCGTGTGTTGACGGTGGTGCCTTCGACGATAGGCAGGATATCGCGCTGCACGCCTTCGCGGCTCACGTCCGGTCCGTGGCCCGATTCGCGGCCGGCGATCTTGTCGATCTCATCCAAAAAAATGATGCCGCTCGTTTCCACGCGCTCGAGAGCCACGCGGGTCACCTGATCCATGTCGATGAGCTTCTGTTCTTCTTCCTGTACCAGATAATCCAGCGACTCGTTGACGCGCATCTTGCGCTTGCGGCTGCGCTGGCCAAAGAGGCTGGGCAAAATGTCCTTCAGGTTGACGCCCATCTCCTCCATGCCTCCGGAGGCTGCGATCTCGATGTTCGGGCCGCGCTCTTTGACCTCCAGCTCCACGATGCGGTCGTCGAGTTTTCCCTCGCGCAGCCGTTCGCGCAACTTTTCGCGCGTGCGATCGCTACTGTCGCTGCTCTCCGGCTGCGGGGGCATGAGCAGATCCAGCAGGCGCTCCTCGGCATTCGACTCGGCGCGGTCGGCCACTTCCTCCAGGCGCTCCTCGCGCACCATGTCGATCGAGATGTCCACCAGATCGCGGATCATGGATTCGACGTCGCGGCCCACGTAACCGACCTCGGTGAACTTGCTGGCTTCCACTTTAAGAAACGGCGAATTGGCCAGCTTGGCCAGACGCCGCGCAATCTCAGTCTTGCCGACGCCGGTGGGCCCGATCATGAGAATGTTCTTGGGCATTACCTCTTCGGCCATCTCGGGCGCGAGCTTCTGACGGCGGATGCGGTTGCGCAGCGCAATCGCCACGGCGCGCTTGGCATCCGCTTGTCCGATCACGTGCTTATCCAGCTCGCGCACGATCTCGCGCGGGGTCAGCTCATCCAGAATGGGTTCGGAATCCACCGACTGGCTGGGAAGATAGATCACCATGGCTATCCAAGCTCCTCGTAGGTGATGCTGTCATTAGTATAGATGCAGATCTTGGCCGCAATCTGCATGGCCTGCTCCACCAGTTGGCGCGCGGGCATCTGCGTGTTGCGCAGGAGGGCGGTAGCGGCAGCCATCGCAAACGGGCCACCGGAACCTATGGCGGCAATGGCCTCGTCCGGCTCCACCACGTCGCCATTCCCGCTCACGATATACATGTTCGTCACGTCAGACACGAGCAATAAGGCTTCCAAATGCCGCAGGATCTTGTCGGTGCGCCATTCCTTGGCTAACTCCACGACCGCGCGCGGGAGATTCCCGTTGAATTGCTCGAGCTTGCCCTCGAACCGCGCGAACAGCGAGAAGGCGTCCGCAGTCGAGCCGGCGAATCCAGCGAGAATCTGGTCGTTATATAAGCGGCGCAGCTTTTTCGCGGAGGATTTCAACACTTCGTGACCGATGGTCACCTGCCCGTCGCCGGCCATCACGACTTTGCCGTTGCGGCGGACGCAAAGGACGGTCGTGGAACGAATTTTCGTTTTCATCTGGTTAACTTTCATTATCGCAGCAGCACGACGGTTCGCACCCGCCCGACGATAGTATGGACGCTTGACAACGGCTGCCTTATACTGCCGATCATGATACTGCGGCTGGCGCTTTTGAGCGCGTTGTGCGTTTTCAGCGGGTTCTGCGAAGAGCAGGAGAGCAAGCTGCTGGGGAAATGGCGTTCGGTGACCACGTCCAAAGGCGGAATTGGAGCGTTACTCGACTTTCGCCAGGGTGGAAAGTTCGAATACATTCCGGCGGCCATCGTCGCGGGCCGATACAGCGTCGAGGAACAGCGGCTGACGATCAGGGACCCGAGCGGCGAGCCGGTCGTCATGAACATCGAAGCCATGAGCACGGAAGCCCTGCGCTTGGGGATGCCGAAGGCGGGTTCTCTGGATCTCAAGCCCGTGAGTCAGCTGGAGGACCCCGAACATCTGCTTCTCGGCGTCTGGGTCACAGTGCACACGATGGAAGGGCTGCTGAACCGGGGGTACTACTACTTTCGCAGTGACGGAACCGAGACATTCACGGTACCGTTCCGGACAGACCAGTGCCTGTACGCGATCACCGGAGACCGCATCCGGATGACTTATCCGCGGCAGGCTTTGTGGAAGGCGCGGTGCGCTGGGAGGGAGATGTACTGGTGCTGCCGTGGCGCGGCGGAGAAGCAAAGTTTAAGCGGTTCTGACAAGCGGGAGAGCCTGAGACTTTACCGTTGCGGCGGACGCAGATCACCGTCGTCGAACGTGTTTTCTCTTTCATTGGGTGGTTAGCTTTATTGTGGTACAGGCGCGCGGGCACGCGCGTTACCGGCGCACGTGCCGCCGCCACATTTCCGCGAAACACCGGAACGCTAGCGGCTTCCGCCAGCCGATCAGAATGCGCCCGGCCTCGAGCGCGGATAATACCAGATAAGTAACCGTGACATACCGGTGAATGTGCCCCGCGAGTGTGCCCCAGAAGCCCGGCGACGGCTCGACCGGCGATAGCGCGAACTGCACCGCCCAGAGGAAGAACAGCACTGCAGCCTCCCACCACGCGAGCTGCATGTTGATAAGGAACAGCGTGCCGAGCAGCGACTGCCCGAGCGTCATCAGAATTTCCAGCTCTTGATGCGAATCAAAGGTGATGGTTGAAGGCTCGCCGCGGCTCAATGAATAAACAATCGGCAGCATGGCGGCCAGCAACGTCCACTGGTTGATGTTGCTCGAGACCATGTTCATGAGGGCCATCGACGCCCGGTCCACCTTGCGCGCCCAGTAAAACGCCGACACCTTTTCGGGGAACTCAGAAACGAACGGCGCCACCCACTGGACAAAGACGAAGCTGGGAACGCCCAGCACGGCCGAGAGCGAAAGCAGGCTCCCCAAGAACGGTTCCGCGGTGAAATAGATCAGCGCGCCGCCCGTCAGGAACAGGCCCGCGATCATGCCGATGCGAACGGGCCGGCGCGATTTGACGATGGTGCGCGGGATGAATTCGAGGTCTTCAATGCCCTCGGGCTTCTCCGGCGGCATGCGCCGCAGCACCAGCAGATAGGCTGCGTAGATCGCGATCAGAATGCCCGCATCGACCAGATTGAGCGTGTCCTTCCACCAGATCAATGCGGCGTAGGCCATGCACGCCAGCAGCCCGACTACTTCGATACAGTGCCCCGGATCGAGCACGATGCGTCGGAGCGGCTGCCGGGTTTTCCACCGGTGCGCAACGGCGGCCGTGGCATATATCATGGGCCAGCCCAGGCCAGTCAGCAGGCGAAGCGCACCCGTGAGATTGGCGAGCAGCAGCGGGACCTGCTGCTTCCAGGCCAGCACCGCTTCCACGGCGAATTCCGGCAGCGTCTGCAACCAGGCGAGAATGGCGAGCGCGAATCCTTGCGCCACAAAAAATTGCGCGGATTCCGCGGCCCAGGCGATGAGCATGGCGGACAGCAATATCGAGGGCGCGGTCCAGGCGATGGTGCCGGGCGCGAGGGGCTCGATCGGCACTGCGGCCAGGAGCAACAGCGCGCATAGCGGAGCGACGATTTGCCGCGGCCTATTGGAATCGGACGTCTTCACTTTTTGAGATCACCGAGTGCCTTTCGAACGCAAACTGTCTTTCTGGATAATCGGTGCGAAAGTGCGCGCCGCGGCTTTCTTCCCGTGCCAGGGCGCAGCGCGCGATCAACAGCGCCACCGTGTGCATGTTGCGCAGGCAGAACTCGGACAGACCGGCATCCGGGTTGCGCTCCTGCCAGTCTTTTTGCAATTCCCGGCAGGCTTCATCCAGTTGCTCGCCGGAGCGGATGATGCCGCATTTTCGCCAGGCGAGCCGGCGGATACGTTCTTCGGTGGTCGACGGGAACATCACCTCGGGCAGAGCGATCTGATGCGCCTCAGGCGAGCGGCCGGCGCAGTCACGCATGGCGCGGCCGGCGCGTGCGCCGAATACTACGCCTTCCAGGAGCGAATTGCTGGCCAGCCGGTTGGCCCCATGCACGCCTGTGCACGCGGTTTCGCCGGCTGCGAACAGGCCGGGCAGACTGGCGCGGCCATCCAGATCGGTGCGCACACCCCCCATGGCGTAATGCGCCGCCGGATGCACGGGGGCGGGCTGAGTCGCCAGATCCACGCCGTACCGCAGGCAGGTTACATAGATTCGCGGAAAACGCGCGCGGATGAAATCTGCGCCGCGGTGCCTCAGGTCGAGAAAAACATGGGGTGCGCCGGTGGCTCGCATTTCGGCTACGATGGCGCGCGACACCACGTCGCGGGGCGCCAGTTCTTCGAGAGGATGATAGCGCTGCATGAATCGTTCGTCGCGGGCATTGATCAGATAAGCGCCTTCCCCGCGCAGGGCCTCCGACAGCAGAAAACGCGGGGCGCCTTCGACGTGCAGCGCCGTGGGATGGAATTGCACGAACTCGATGTCACTGATTTCTGCGCCGGCGCGCCAGGCCATTGCCACGCCGTCACCCGTGGCCACGTCCGGGTTTGTGGTCTCTAGATACACGCGGCCCAGGCCGCCCGTCGCGAGCAAAACCGCGCGTGCCGCGATCGCATGACTTTCCCCAGCGTACTCGTCATAGACCACGGCGCCCGAAACGGAACCTTCCTCGACCAGCAAGTCAGTGATCGCGGCGTAGCTCTGAAAGTGGATATTGGGCAGAGACGAAGCTTTGCGGTAAAGCGTCAGGGCAATCTCGCGGCCGGTGGAATCGCCATGTGCGTGCAGGATGCGCCGGCGGCTGTGCGCGCCTTCCTGCGTGAATGAGAGCCTCGAGCCTTCACGATCGAACGCCGCGCCCCACTCGATCAGCTGCTGGATGGCCGCGGGACCTTCTTCGACCAGCGCGTGCACAGCATTGCGGTTACACAGGCCGTCACCCGCCGCCATGGTGTCCTGCTCGTGCAGCTCGACTTCATCATCATCGCTGAGCGCGACAGCGATACCACCCTGCGCGTATTCGGAGGACGATTCGTGCAGGGTGTCTTTGGCAATCACCAGCACCTTGCCGGCTTCCGCCAGTTCGATGGCCGCGCGCAAACCGGCCACACCGGCGCCGACAACGAGGAAATCTGGATTCATCCCTTAAGTGCGATTCTAACATCGGCGGTGAGAGGACCTTTTAATTCGCAAGCCGGAAATGCCCAGCTGCTACACGGCATGGCGCTCGGTTCGCGCCAGCATTTCGCCTGCGCGTGCCAGGACAACCTGCTCCGCTTCTTCGCGAGTGCCGCCGGTGGCGCGCGCCAAATTGGCCCCCGGCGAAACGTTATCAGCTTTGGCGTGGAACAGGCTACCGAGCTTGCAACGGTCACCTGCACCGGCCATTTGTGCAGCTCGACCGGCCGCTCCTGGTAGCCTTCCACCTTGGCGCGGCCCCAGCTCTGCGCATAGTTGTGCGTGGCGTCCGGCGTTGCCACCGGAAGCCCGGCGGCTTTCTAGGCGTCCAACTCCGCAGCACACAGTGCCCGAACCGGATCTCGTCGCCTTCACGGACGGTCGCGTGCGGAAACGTAGCACCGGCCTGTCGTCCCACATAGATCTGCGCGCCGGTGCGCGCCGCCAGTTCCTGATGCCCGGAAACGAAGCCGGCGTGCAAGTGCGTTTCGATTACGCGGCCGATGCGCAGACCATTCTTGCGTGCTTCGTCGACATAATGCTCGACATCGCGCTGCGGATCAGAGACTGCGGCCACACCCTCGGACCAATCATATAAGAAGCGTGAGCCAGGCAGCTCAAATAGAATTGTTCGAAATACATGCGGGACTCCCCTGATCAGTAGAGTGTAATCCTTTAAGGGTGTGAGGGCTTGGTCCCTGCGTAGACGGGCTTACGAGGCTGGCATCAAACAGGCACGGTAAGCGGGCGGCCAATGATGTTCGGAATCCGCGCGAGTGAATAGGGCGGCTCCTCGGCATCCATCACCTTGCCGATCTCTTCATCGGTCAGACAGAGGCAGCGAAGATGAACAATGAACTTCGCCTTGTACTCGTCCCGGCTCGACAGAAAGACGGACCCGTTTCTCTTCATGAAGGAGATCCAGCGCCGCTGTTCAAAGTCCATCAGATCGGGTTCACTGACCTTGAGACGGTGGGCTACGCTCGAGAGTGGTTGATAACTACTGTTCATGCTAGTGTCTCCGGCTTTCTGTTCGTCACTGTATTCAGGTCAGCGAAAATAATCATTTCTGTGCCCGCACTTCCGGCCGAATCTCCTGGAGCATGTTCATCGTATCGGTCAGTTGTGAGGATAAGTACCGGCGCAGAATATCGAGGACTTCAGTCAGTACTGGATCGCGAAGGGAGTAAAAAACCTGGTTACCCACCTTGCGGTTGACCACCACCCTCTTCGCCCGTAGAACCGAAAGATGCTGTGACGCGTTGGCCTGTTCCAGCCCCAGTTGGTCGATCAGCCCGCCCGCCGTCATCTCGCCCTTACGCAAAGCTTCGACGATCGCGATTCGAGTCGGGTGCGACAAAGCTTGAAAGATCTCGGCCTTGAGGTAACGGAGCGAATCCTTCATTAGCAACAGTATATTCGAATTGACGAATATATGCAAGGCGCGCCTACTCATTGTCATTTTCGGCAGCTAAGCAATTGTCAGTTAGGCACAGTCTCGGGGGCCCTGACAAGTTGCAAACGGCGCGCGACTCGGCAAAGATGTGAACCATGACTCCCAACATGATTGGCGCGTACGGTGAATGGGCGGCGCAGGCGATGCAGGACCCGGCGCGCTTGTCCTTCCGTCAGCCGATGTTCGACAACGTGGGCGCGTGGCGGCCGGTGGCGCGGGCGCGATTCCGCGAATTGCTGTTAGGACCGGGCGGCGCGGCGACGCCGGTTGCGGCGGTACAGCATCACTTCGAGTTCGACGGATTGTCGATCGAGCATATCCAGTGGCAACTGCCGTATGGACCTCCCACGGAGGCGCTGGTACTGAAGCCAGCCGGGGCCACAGGGAAGTTGCCGGGGATTGTGGGGCTGCACGATCATGGCGGCAACAAGTATTTCGGGCTGCGGAAGATTACGCGCATGTCGAAAGATCCGCATCCGGCGATGCTGCGGCACCAGGAGGAATACTACGGGGGTGCGGCGTGGGCCAATGAATTGGCCCGGCGCGGGTACGTGGTGCTGGTGCACGATACGTTCACGTTTGGAAGCCGGCGCATGCGTCTGGCGGATCTGCCTGGAAATATCCGCAACAACCTGGTGGAGTCGAATCCCGAAGCCGAGGACGAGATCAAGCGCTACAACCAGTTCGCGGGCAATCACGAGCATTTGATTGCCAAGAGCCTCTTCAGCGCCGGGATGACATGGCCGGGCGTGTTCGTGTTTGACGATCAACGAGCCGTGGACTACCTGGCCTCGCGGCCGGACGTGGACGCAACCAGAATCGGCTGTGGCGGGCTATCCGGCGGCGGGCTGCGCACGGTCATGCTGACTGGGGCCGATGAGCGGATTCGCTGTTCGTGCTGCGTGGGGATGATGACGACGTGGCGCGACTATTTGCTGAACAAGTGCTACACGCACACCTGGATGTGCTACGTGCCAGGATTGCCGCGCGATTTGGACTATCCCGAAGTGCTGGGGCTGGGCGCACCGAATCCGGTACTGGTATTGAACAACAGACAGGATGAGCTGTTCACCATGCCGGAGATGGAGCGGGCGGACCGGATCCTCAGCGAAGTGTACAAGAAGGCCGGCGCAACGGATGGCTACCGGACGAGCTTCTACGACGGGCCGCATAAGTTCGACCGGGAAATGCAGAAAGAGGCATTCGCCTGGTTTGACCGGTGGCTGAAAAGTTAGCGGCTTGCTCGCTTGAGTCGACCCGGGAGCGGCACATCCAACATGAGTTTGTTTACATGCCGGGCCACGGCCACGGATTCGATCGCGAAATGCCGGCGCCGATGTCGCGGAGGCTTTTGATCGCGTTATGGCGTTCCTGAAGAAGTATCTGGCGCAGTGAAGATGATTCGCATAACTTGATCTCAACAAGATGATGCGACGTTATGCGGCGGCACTCCTCAGCTTGTTGTTCGAGCTATGCCGGGCCGGCGGCGTGTGCGCCCTGGGGCGCTTGATTTATCGGGCGAGGGGACGGTCGCATATGGCTTCTGGCTCCCGCAGCTTCCACAATGCGCAGCACCTCTGTGTGATCGAAGGGTTCGACCAATGCATCGTAGCCACCCGCCTCGAGGACATCGAGCCACAGTTTGGGGTCGCCCAGGCGTGAACAAACGACTACTTCGATCTTTCGGCGTCCGTGCGACACGATTTCAAGCACCTGCCGCCAATCTCCATCGGGTAATACGGCGTCGGTTACCACTACCTGCACCGGCGGCTGAGCTTCAAACATCCGGCGCGCCTCGTTGCAATCGCGCACCGGCACCACTTCAATACCACAAGACGTCAGTGCGTCAAGCAGCGGTTGATGGCGTTCCTGGCCCATGACGAGCATGGCTTTGGTTTTCAGTGGCATATTATTAATAAAGAGGAAGGGGGCAGACTTCGGCCCCCTAAAAAGCAAAATGTTAAACCTAACTTATACTCCGCGTGCCGCGACTTTGTGGATCGTAGAGGTGCCAACTTCATAGGTTTGTACGTGTGGTGTTCCCTCACTTACTTTTGCCAGAAGCTTCTGCACCTCGGAATAAGTTGTGCGGCTGTAAACTTCCGCGTCTTCCTGCCGTTCCCACAAACTGATTCCAACAGCTTCCGTTCCGTTTGAAGATACGAGGCTGATCTCGTCTTGGAAGCCCCTCTGCTTTTGCAGCAGCGGCAGGACTTCTTTCTCAAACATGCGGTTAAATTCGCCCACAGAATTAGATTTGAGACGTATAGTGACACTACGAGCAAACATGAATAACCTCCTCGGTTATGGTTGTTAATTAAGAGGAAAAGTTCAGACGATCTGACTTATGTTACAGATAATCTGGATTAGCAAGTCGGGTAACTCGCTACCTAGTGTAGGTTACCCTCACTGTCCTGTCAAGAAGAACCTTACCTCATCCACATAATATGCATTAAGCAAGAGAAAACAATGGACTTGAAATGGGTTGGGCGCCCTAATTCAGGCTTGTGTCTTCTGACACAGAATATCCAAAACGATATCGTCGCATTACCTTTCGAGTATTGGTAAAAGTCGTCACAGGGCTTGCACGTGTGGTTGATCGCGTCCAAGTCCAGCTCTTTCGCGTCGGCCGCGTGGGCGGTACTTACAACAACCACAGTGCAACAGGACAGCAAGGAAGTATCGCACGAGCGTCTCCTGGCGGCCGCGCTGGACCGACGTTACCCGATTCTACACGCTTCCGTCTCGGGAGTTGGACTTACCGTAAGGGTTCCAAGCGTATCGCCGGGTTTCCTGATAGGTCCGTGAAGAGCATCGCCTCGGTCCAAATCAGACTACCGCGTTTCTGCGTCCCAAACTGGCCACGCTCCTACCAGCCAGGCTCTCTTGCCGCAGCGACAGAACTCCGACCAAGCCCCGCCGATGTCAACTTGCGCATGCGCCGTGATCCGTCCGAATCCACTCCGTACCGCAGCCAACTTCCCACAACGCGACGTTTTCACCGCGATGTAGCCGGACGACCGTCTTCTATCACGGCGACAGCGCGAACTCGACCCGCTAGGCTGCGCCCCTCAAGGTTGCGATGGCGGCTAGGCAAAGTGCGAGTGGGCACCATCTGGACTCGGTCGACCCATGGTTGTAGACTAAGTGACCTAGTGGTAACTTTCTTCTCCGCCCCGTGGCCGTGGTACATAGCCGGTCCGGTGATCGGCTTGTTTGTGCCCGCGCTCTTGATTGTCGGCAACCGAATGTTTGGCGCATCCAGCAACCTTCGACATATATGCTCTGCGCTCCTGCCCGTTCGGGTTGAGTATCTTCGTTACGATTGGAAGCGAACCGGCCTTTGGAATCTTATTTTCCTGGCGGGAACAACGGTGGGCGGCTTACTGGCTTCGCAATTGGGGGGATTTCACAGCATCGAGATCTCGGAACGGACCAGACTCGCTCTGACAGGACTGGGCATTCACGACTTCTCCGGGCTGGCACCGCGCGAGGTGTTCATGTGGTCCGCGCTGCTTACACCGGGAATAGGTTCGGTCGTTCTGGGCGGTTTTCTCGTCGGCTTCGGCACGGCTTATGCCGGAGGGTGTACTTCCGGTCATGCGATCTCCGGTCTTGCGGATTTGCAGTTACCGTCATTGATCGCCGTCGTGGGCTTCTTCGCCGGTGGCCTGTTGGCAACACATTTTGTTCTTCCCCTGATTTTTTGAACGTCCATGTCCACGTCCACAGCGCCAATCAAAGCCAATCACGAGAGCCGAGACACCATCAATTGGCTTGCGTATTTTTTTCTCGGTATTTGTTTTGGGATTACGCTGACGCAGTCTGAGGTCCTTTCGTGGTTTCGCATCCAGGAGATGTTCCGCTTTCAATCTCCTCGAATGTACGAGATCATCGCGTCCGCTATTGTCGTTGCCGCCGTTTCAGTTGCGTTAATCAAGAGGCTGGGAGTGAAGACCATCTCAGGCGAGCCGATCGCGATTTCGCCTAAGACGATGGGGCTGGGCGTTCGCTATGCGGCCGGCGGCACAATCTTCGGCCTGGGCTGGGCACTAGTCGGAGCTTGCCCGGGACCGTTGTTCGCGCTCCTAGGGAATGGCGTTTCCGTGATGATCGTAGCCATCGGCAGCGCGCTGGCCGGCACCTGGCTGTACGGATTCCTGAGGCCGCGACTGCCGCATTAAACTGCAAGTTCGAAAGATTTCTATGATTCTCAAACAGTATTACCTGGGCTGCCTGGCCCACGCCTCTTATCTGCTCGGAGACGAGGCCAGTTCCACGGCCATCATCGTCGACCCCCAGCGCGATATTCAGCAGTATCTGGCCGACGCCGAAAAATTTGGCCTTCAGATCCACCACGTCTTTCTCACCCATTTCCACGCCGACTTTGTCGCCGGTCATCTGGAACTGCGGGATCGTTGCGGCGCAACCATCCATCTCGGCTCCCGCGCCCAGGCGGAATACGCCTTCGTCGCCATGAGAGACGGCGATACCCTCGACCTCCCGGGACTGCGGCTGCAAGTCCTCGAAACCCCCGGCCATACCATCGAGTCGATCTCGATCCTGGTCTTCGATCTCCAGAAGGACTCGACAAAGCCTCACGCTGTCCTTACGGGCGACACTCTGTTTATCGGCGACGTCGGCCGCCCGGACCTGCGCGCTTCACTCGGGTGGACAGCCAACGACCTCGGCGCACACCTCTACGACTCGCTCCACAACAAACTCCTGACGCTTCCCGATGAGACCCTCGTCTACCCCGCCCATGGCGCCGGCTCCCTCTGCGGAAAGCAGCTTTCCTCTGACACGGTCTCTTCGCTGGGAGATCAGCGGCGTTTGAACTACGCCCTGCAGCCGATGACAAAGGAGGAATTTGTTCGTCTTGTCACGGCGGACCAACCCGACGCACCGCCGTATTTCACCTATGACGCCATCCTCAATACCCGGGAGCGCGCCACGCTGGACAAGAATCTCGAACAGGTTCTCCATCCCATTGATCTCTCTGAAGTCCTGCGGATGGGAGACGCCGGGGCTCAAATTCTGGACGTCCGCGATCCCGGTGAGTACGCCAAGGGGCACCTCGCCGGAAGCATTAACATTGGGCTCGGGGGACAATACGCGACATGGGCGGGGACAGTACTCGACCGTGCCAAGCCCATTGTGATCATCGCCGAGCCGGGCCGCGAGCAGGAAGCCGCCCTGCGCCTGGGCCGTATCGGTTTCGATCACGTCAAAGGGTACCTGCCGGGAGGCATGGAAGCGCTGGCCGGCCGACCGGACTTGGTGTGGCCGACAGAGCGCATTAGCGCACCGATGGTGGCAGAGGAGTTGACGAGCGCAGATCCGCCTCTGTTGCTGGATATCAGAAATCCGCGCGAGTGGGCGACCAAGCATATTGACGGCAGCGTGAATATTCCGCTCAATCATTTGCAGGAGCGCATCGCCGAAATCCCCCGCGACCGCCGCATTGCCGTCCATTGCGCGGGCGGCTACCGCTCTTCGATCGCCGCCAGCATCCTGCATCAATATGGGATCACCCATTTGATCGAGATGGCCGGCGGCCTCGCCGCTTGGGATGCTGCACGACTGCCGGTGGTTGCGCAAACGTAACCGCTGCCGGACGAGGCCGGAACGCTTCTGACGATTGCTTCGCCGCAAGCGAAGTGCCCAATGCAGGGAACACAATCCCGCCAGCTTGCGATAACTCCACACAACGGTCACCAAGTCCGTCACCTGGTCGATGCTCCGTTACGACGTCCAACCTGCCGCTCGATGGATAGCTTCCGGATGCGCCGTAATTCAGGAGTTGGCCCCATTTTCTGACCCGCCGCGATAGACTCGGTTATGGGCAGGGAAGATACTCCAGCGATGATCTTACGCCGGATGGCAAACGGTTCGTGATGGTCCAGAGCGAAGAGACCTCCATCCGACCTCTTCAACTTGATCTTAGGGTGGATGAGGGGCTACGCAGGCAGATGCCGGGGAAGTAGTCGGTCGAAAATCAGCCAGGTTTTCTTCTAAACCTATGGGAGGGCGTGTCCGCACCAATGTCCAACTCCGGCTTCCAAGCCGCCATATCCATTCTTTCTCACGTGTATTTCGCACCGATCGTGGGCAGGCTGATCCGGGCGAGGGTGCCGGATCTTCTCGACGCCGGAGCGGTCCACTCGGCAGCAACTGGCAGACCAAGCGGCCCTTCATCCACTGTCCACCGTTAGGGCGCTGCGCGCTGACGGCCTTCGGAGTGTTCCGATAGGTGGCGCCGTCCCACGTTCGCCAAAAGCGAGGCATCGAGCTTGTTTCGGGATGCACCCGGCGGTCTCCGAAACTACGCGCCGTTCGCGACTTCGGAACCGTTTTTGAAGTCGTCCGCGGCGCTTGGGCAGAGCGTATGGGAAGTACATGCGAGACCACCCGGACGATAACGCGCAAAGACGAACAGGCCGCGATTGCCTCGGCGTACGACTGGACTGGAGTGACTTCGGCTGTGGATGTAGGAGAGGGTGCGTTGCTGGCTTCCATTGTTGCCGGGAATCCCGGCGTTCGGAGCATGGCGGTTCCGGTCACGAACCAGCCGCTAATCCAGGTGGGCAAGCCGAAGCCGCTGTTCGAGGCTCGCGGAGTCGGCGGCATGTCCTCTTACGAGGTAACCTGCGACGGCAAGCGCTTCCTGGTCAACCGAAACATCGGCGAGGCAAGCCAGGATACATTCTGGTGATCGCCAATTGGAAAGCACTCCTGAAACACTCTGCAGTGAGGCGGTAGTGCGCGCCGCTTGCACCGGTCTGCTATTTCTTCCTCCGGATATAGTCGTTCACCACTTCTTCCAGCACCTCCAGCGGAACCGCGCCGGTACGCAGCACCACGTTGTGGAACTCCTTGAGCGAGAAGTTATCCCCCAATTCCCGGCGAGCTTTGTCGCGCAGTTCCAGAATCTTCAACTGGCCGATCATGTACGAGCACGCCTGGCCGGGCATCACGACGTAGCGTTCCACTTCGTTGACGGCGATGCCATAGTCGATGGCCTGCTGGCGAGTCCAACCTTTAGAGTGCAGGCCTGTGTCCACAACCAGGCGGCGTGCGCGGAACAGTTGGAAATTCAGGGCGCCCAACTTACTGGGAAGATCGTTATCGTACCAGCCACTTTCGATCGCCAGGGCTTCGGCATATAAACCCCAGCCCTCGACAAACGCATCCATCCCTTCGTAAATCATCCAGTCGGACCGGAAGCGGGGAAGGTCCTTATCTTCCTGTTGAAGAGCAAGCTGGAAGTGATGCCCGGGAACCGCCTCATGGTAGGCGGTTGCCCGCATGCCGAGGCGCGAGAACTTCGAGCCAACCAACGGAACGTTGAGACGCCAGGCTTTGAACCGTCACGCGCGGGAGGAGAGTAATTGGCAGCCGCGTTGCGTTCTGCATACTCCGGAATGCGGTGTACCACCACGGGAGCCTTTGGGCGCAGGTCAAACAGCGCCCCCGCGCGCTGCTCCGCCTCGCGAATGATCTTCTCGTAGTCCACCAGAATGGAGGCCCGGATATCGGGCCCTTCCGCGTAGGAGTAATCGTCCTCCGACTTCTGAAGCCGGTCCTTCACCGAACCCTCTTTGTAGCCGCCGCATCAACCTGAAGACCGGTATGATTACCACCCTCGCCGGCAACGGAACAAGAGGCGTTCCGGAAGATGGAGCTGCGGCCACCGAAAGCCCGCTTATCGATCCCCGCGCCGTCGCCGTCGACGGCCGGGAAAACGTGTATATTCTGGAGCGAGGTGGCAATGCACTGCGCGTCGTGGGCAGCGACGGCAAGATCAAAACGCTCATCGGTCCCCACGCCGTTACGGCGCCGTTAAACGGTCCGAAAGATCTCTGCGTGGACCGCGATGGCACCATCGTAATCGCCGACGCCGAAAACAACCTTGTTCGCCGCTTCGACCTCAAATCCTCCACCCTCTCCACCATCGTGGGCACCGGCCAAAAGGGTGACAGACTCGTTCCAACCGATCCCCTCGCCACCGAAGTCTTCCGTCCCCACGGCGTCCGCATGGGTCCCGGCGGTGACCTCATCATCACCGACAGCTACAATCACCGGGTGCTCCGGCTGCGCCGGCAGACATAGCCGGGCGCGAGGCTGCGCTGGTGGTGTTCGCGTACTCCTGGGCTTTGTCTGCTCCACACCCTCTACCGAATCATCAGGTTTGAACTGGGAATCTAAAAAGCTATCGCTCCCGCGTTGCGTCTGGCAGCTTCTCTGAGCGATCCTTACAGCATCGGAGATGATAAGCCAGCGTGGTGAAATCGGTATACACAGCAGACTTAAAATCTGCTCTCGCGCAAGCGGGGTGACGGTTCGAGTCCGTCCGCTGGCACCACCACACACCCGCACGACACGCCAATACATAACAGACTTATAACCAATAACTTGTAGCATACTGAAAGCGCTGAAAACCCTTTTCACCGCAAGGTGAGTGCGGGTTCAAGTCCCGCCCCGGCACCAGTCTAGAATAGACCAAAGAGTCCACCGCCTATTTGTGGAGCGTGTCTTTCGAGCGCGGATTCCGCCCTGTTCACCGGCTGCTCGGCACGGCGCTATTTTCCGGCGGGGAAATGCTTCTCGTACCACTTGATCGAGCGGTCGATGCTGTCCACCAGGTGTTTCGGCTCGCGCAGGCCGTGGCCTTCACGCGGGTAACGCACGAAAACCGTTTCGACACCCACGTCCTTGAGCCCGATGTAAAACTGCTCGGCTTCGGCGATGGGCACATCGGCGTCGTTTTCGCCATGCATCAGCATCACGGGCGTGTGCACTTGCGCCACGTACTTCAGCGAGGAGCGCTGCCACATCAGGTCCATCAAATTACCCTGATGCGGGAAAATGCCGAACTCCATCTGCTCATACTGGTTGTAGTAGGTCATGTAGTTGTAGCTCACCAGGTTGATGATGGCCGCGGTCGGAATCGACGCCTTGAAGATGTTAGTCTGCGTCACCAGCCAGGCGCTCAACTGGCCGCCGTAGCTGACGCCCTCGACGCCCAGGCGGTCGCGGTCAATCCACAGGTTGCGGCGCAGCGCGGCGCTTACGCCATAAATCACGTCCTGCGCTTCGTTGCCGTTCTGGTCGCCAAAAACCGCGTCGGCGAATTTCTGGCCGTAGCCGGTTGACCCACGGTAATTCACCATCAGCGTGGCCCAGCCCAGGCCGGCGTACACTTGATTGCGGAAATTAAACGACGGACCTTGCTGCCCGTGCGGCCCCCCGTGGATCACGACCACCATCGGGTGTTTGGAATCGGCGGTCCGGTGTAGCGGCTTGGTCAGGAACGCTTCGACCTCGTACTTGTTGTCGTTGCTGATGAAAGTGAGCGGCTCGACTTCGGCGATCGGCTTGCCGGCTATCACTTCGGCGTTGAGGTCGGTCAGTTTCTTCGACGGCTCATTGGGTTTCCCGTAATAAATCTGCGACAGATCGGATGGCGACGCGAACGAGTATGCGATGTTCCCATCTTTATTCACCGCCCAACTACTGACGCTGCCGAGCTTGGCCACAACGGTTTCCGCGCGCCCGCCCGACACCGGGATACGCGCCAGGACGTTGCTGCCGCGGTGTTCCACAATGAAGTAGACCCACTTGCCGTCGGGTGACCATCCGGCATCGAACTGCCGATTGTCGACACTTCCGGTAAGCTCGCGCCGATTGGTGCCGTCGGCATCGATGAGCCAGACGTGCGTATCCTCCATGGTGGTCTCAAGATCGGTGAGGCCACGCTTGGTTCCGAGATAAACGATGGTCTTGCCGTCCGGCGACCACCGGGGCTGGTATTCGGCGTTTTCCGTGGCCGTGATGCGGCGCATTTCGCCGCTCGCGACGTTCAGCGCGAACAAATCGTAATTGAAAAACTGGTCTTCGTTGGGCTCGCGGTTGGACACGAAGGCGATCTCGCGGCCATCAGGCGACCAGTCGATGGAGTGCTCGTAGTGCGCGCCGTCGGTGAGCTGTTTGATTTGCCCCGAGGCGACGTCGGCGACAAAAATGTGCAGCCGGCGATTGTCATTGAAGTGCGTCATGCCCTCGTCGGCTTCCGGCTTGTATAAGTAGCGCGTGATCACGACCGGATCTCCGGTGGCTTCCGGGGTTTCGGGCCCAGGCACGGCATGGACGAAGGCGAGGCGTTTGGAGTCGGGCGACCAGGCGAAGCGTTTTCCCATGGTGGGCAGCGGGTTGTTGGTCCCTTCGAGCTTCGATAAGAACTTGGCCGCGGACCCATCCGGATGGGACACGATCAGGCCCGACTTATCGCCCAGCTTGCCGCTGTATGCGATCCACTGTCCATCCGGCGACCATTCGGGGCCTCCTGACGATTCTTTTTCTTTCGAGAAGCGAACAGAGCGGCCATCGGCGATGTTCATCACCCAAAGTTGCGAATACGGACGCCCCGGGCCGTCATTATGGCTGACGGTATACGCCAGGCGCGCGCCGTCAGGTGAGAGCGTCACACCTCCGGCGGAACGGAGCTTGTAAAGATCGCCGCTGGAGAAAGTGCCCGCTTGCGCACGGGCCGAGGGCGTGGCGAGCAGCGCCGCGGCGCTGCCAAGAATCAGAAGACCAAAGAAACGCACGTAGTGTCCTTTCCGGAATTGGAAAGTCTATCGCGTGCCATTGCGTCCGGGCAACAGGCGCTTTACAACGGGAACCACTTCGGGCCAGTACATGTGATGGCTGATGGTGTCCGGCACCACGAGATAGAGGAGAAAGTCGATCACGCCGTGCGCCATGCCGAAGAAGTACAGGTTGCGATACCGGAGGCAGATGCGCGCGTAAACGTAGCCGCCGGCCGCGGTGACGATCATGAGGAACCAGTTCGGCAGATGCGCCAGCCAGAAGAAGGCGGCGGCGAGCAGGGGAATGGCGTGCGGGTGGCCGGGTAGAAAATCCGAAAACCGGTTCACGAAATAGCCGTTCAAGATGTACTGCTGAAACAGTCCCGAGAGGCAATACAACAGCAAGCTGAGAAACGCTCCTTGCATCGGCACCGTGCGAATGCTGCCGAAGCCGATTCCTAGAATGAGTAGCGTAAACACCACCACTGCCAGGTACCCCAAAAGACGAGCCAAGGCATGCGCCGGATGGCTCCACTTGAATCCCAGCGTCGCGAGAGTTTCGCGCCGATACAGCTGCGCGGCGAATATCAGCAGCAGCACGGGAACCCACGCGTACAGATATCGGAAGCGCAGCCACCAGATATAAGCCAGGATCAAAACGAACATTCCCGCAGCCTCGGCTCCGGCCAGCCAGTTCACCGGGCGCGCCGTATCAGCAGGCAGCTCAGAAGAAGACATGCTTGGTCGCGTCGACTAGCGCATGAAGCGCCATGGAGGCGGTCGCGCTCGACGCCCGCTGGAACACTTTGCCGTAAGCGAATCCAGCGATGGTCGCCAGGATCATGTAACGCCAGTTGGGAAACGCCTGCGGCCCATTATTGATGTGGGCGCAGCCGAAAATCAACGATGCGACCACGAGCACCGCCGTCGTCGAGCCGAACTTCTGCATGAGCCAGTTCTGGATGAGGCACCGGAACAGAATTTCTTCGGGTAGCGCCGTGGCCACAAAAATGACGCCGAATGTTTTGGCCAGCCCGGCGGCCGAGAGATTTCCGGGCATGTGAAACCAAGGGATGAAGGCCAGCGCAATCCCCAAGCTGATCAGGATGGGCGCGACGATGGCGAACCCAATCAGGGGATCGATGAAATCCATCACGCGGCTGGGCAGATTGTACTTCATTCCTTTCATCCCGCGGAAGGCGAGAAACAGAACCAGCGCCAGAGTCAGTGCGACGCCGTAAGCCACCGTGTGCAGGAAACCCCGCGCGTGCTTCGGAATCCACTGGCTGCCGAGGTTCAGTTCAACCGGCAACCAGAGCGCCAGAATCACGATGAAATCGAGCCAGGTAGCCGGGCGGGCATCCGCACCCTCAACAAAGATCAGCACGGTCGGCACCAAGGTGTAGGCTAGGATCAGCAGCACCATGGGAAGGTTCAGCGCACCCGATCGCCACGCGCTGAAAAAGAATACGGCGCTGAGCAGCGCCGGCAGGACGAACAGCCGCGCGGGGTGGCCGCGCAGAGCCTTCTTCAGCGCCGCCGGAGCGAAAGGCAACAGAAAAGCCAGAATGACGGCGAGAAAAATTACCGGAACCCACATCCGCACGTAGTGATTATCTCAGCCCGGGTTCGAACCCGGCTTCTCACGTGGCATGAATCGCTGGATGAAATTGGTATCGAACTTTCCGGCGGCGAAGTCCGCATCGGCCAGAATGCGTTTATGCAGCGGAATGGAGGTATGGATTCCCTCGACAATAAACAGGTCGAGAGCGCGCTTCATGCGGTGGATGGCCTCGACGCGATCGTGGCCGTGCACAATCAGTTTCGCGACCAGGGAATCGTAGTACGGCGGAATCACGTAGTCGGTGAAAGCCGCCGTATCCACCCGTACGCCGATGCCACCGGGCAGATTCAGGGCGGTGATACGGCCCGGCGAGGGCGCGAACGTTTCGGGATTCTCGGCATTAATGCGGCACTCGATGGCGTGTCCCCGCGCCTTAACCGGACCACCGAGGATATCCGGCAGCCGCTCGCCGGCCGCGATCAGAATCTGGCTCTTCACCAGATCGACGCCGGTCACCATTTCGGTGACGGGGTGCTCCACCTGAATGCGCGCGTTGACCTCGATGAAATACAGGCTCCCGCTCTCGTCCATCAGAAACTCGACCGTGCCCGCGTTGGTGTAGCCTACGGCGCGGATGGCCTCGCGCAGCTTTTCGGAAACCCGGCAGCGCACCTCCGGCTTAAGCGCGGGCGAAGGCGATTCCTCGAGCAGTTTCTGGTGGCGCCGCTGGATGCTGCACTCGCGCTCGCCCAGGATCTCGACGTTGCCATGCTGGTCGGCGAGCACCTGAAATTCAATGTGTCGTGGTCCGCGAACGAATTTTTCGATGTAAACGTCCGGGCAAGCGAACGCCGCGCCGGCTTCCTGCTGCGCCTGCACCACCAACGCGGGCAGTTCCGCGGCACTGTTCACCACGCGCATACCGCGCCCGCCGCCGCCCGCCGAGGCTTTCACAATGACCGGATAGCCGATCGCCTCCGCCGTGGCAAGCGCTTCCTCTTCGGTCTTGATGAGGCCGTCCGAGCCGGGAAGAATCGGTACGCCCGCATCGCGCATCAACGCCCGCGCCCGTTCTTTCACGCCCATGAGCTGGATGACGTCCGGCTGCGGCCCGATGAATTTCAGGCCGGATTGATGGCAGACGTCGGCGAAACGCGCATTCTCGCTGAGGAAGCCATAGCCGGGATGAATGGCCTCGACATTGGTGATTTCCGCCGCGCTGATAATGGAAGGAATATCGAGGTAGCTGCGCGCGCTCTTGGCGGGACCGATGCAAATGGCTTCGTCGGCGAAACGGACGGGCAGGCTGTAACGATCCGCTTCCGAGTAGACCGCGACAGTCGAAATGCCAAGGTCCTTGCATGCGCAGATGACACGCAGCGCGATCTCTCCCCGGTTGGCTATGAGAATTTTCTTAAACGGGGCGGATCGCAAACAGGGCCTCTCCATACTCGACGGGCTGACCGTTGGGCACCAATTTGCTCTCGATCATGCCGGCGATCTCGGCCTCGATCTCGTTCATCAATTTCATCGATTCGATGATGCAGAGCACCTTGCCGGGCTGCACCGTCTCTCCCACCCGCACGAAGGGCGGCGACCCGGGAGATGCGCTTTCGTAAAATGTGCCTACGATGGGCGCTTTCACCGTGACCAACTCTTTTCCAGCGGGGCTGTCCGGTTGTGGCGCGGCTTTCGCGGGCGGGGCCGGAGCTGTGGCGGTTGCGGCTTTTATGGCCGCGTGTTGATTCGGCAGGCCAATCTCGTGAACCATCTCGCCAAAGGTTCGCCGGATGCGTACACGGTTTTCGCCACGCTGCACCTCCAGCTCAGCGACACCGGTCTCCGAGGCCAATTGGATCAGCTCACGAATTTCGTCGACTGTCACAATCGAATAGCTTAACAGTTTTCGGGGTTGGCGCTCGTTGGTGGGCGCGGGGAGTACTAGCTCGCCGGCGGCGCGGCGCACTATTCCTTCAATTCGAACCTGCCGTCTCGGGCGACGTAGTAAGTCCGGCCGCGCCACACGACGGTGTTGCCAAAGAACCCGGCAACCCAGATAAGAAAGTTCCAGACATCCTGCGGCAGCACGGCCCACCAGTAGCGCCTGGTCAGCGGATCGTGCAGCACCCACCCGGCCTGCGCCCACGCGGAGGCGGCGCGCACCAGTGCGGTCGCGAGCAACGCAGGCCACCACGCTGGTACGATCGCCCAAACGATCAGGCCAACCGCGAAAGGATTGGTGAAAACCTGCCCAATGTAGCCGAGCGGGCGCGAGCGGCGCGTGCTGCGAAGCCAGCGCAGCCGGTGGCTCAGGTTGGGGGCGAATTTCTCGCTGCCGATGCGGTGCTCGATGATCTCACTCGAGAGCAGGACGCGCCACCCGGAAGCGGCCACGCGATTGCCCATGACAAAGTCCTCGGCCAGATAGTCCTTCAGGAAATCGAATCCGCCGATCTGCGCGAGCGCGCCCTTACGCACCGCAATCGTGGGTCCGAGCGCGAAATCCATGCCGTTCAGCAACCGCGACACCAGGACTCCGCCTAGGAACTCGGTGTTCATGAAGAGCGCTTCCATCTCGCTCCAGAGGCTGCGCCCGGCGACAGCGCGGTATGGGCAGGTGATCAATCCCACGCGCTCGTCCTGAAATTCGCGCGCCAGCGTTTCGAGCAGCCGCGGCGAGACTCGTACGTCGCTGTCGCCCATTACGACGATTTCGTGCCGCGCGGCCTGCAGCATGCGGTCCAGGCTGTAGACTTTCGCGTTCGGATACGGAGGGTCGCCACTGACAATGAGCTGGGTGGGCACCGAGGGAAATTCGTGCCGCAGCTTTTCCACCAGTGCAATGGCGGGATCGGCTGCGTCGTGCACGGCGAACAGGATCTCGAACTCACCGTATTGTTGTGCGAAGAAGCTCCGCAGGTTGGCTTCCAAGCCCTCGTCCACGCCAGCGAGCGGTTTGAGGATGCTGATAGGAATACGATGCAGGAATGGCGGGGGGCTCACGCGCCGATACGCCGCGGCGGCAATGATGGTGAGCAGCGCATAGACGAGCGCGCCCGCCACCATCAGCAGGAGGAACACAGACAGCGGAGGCATTAGTCAATGATCCGTTACCTTCGGACGCCACACATAGTCATCATCTCAAGACTGGCCGTCCCGCTACCTGACCCAAGTAGGTGGCTTATGGTGCTGCGTAATATCCGGCGCGTGCCCGGATCACACTATTTCGATGCCGCGACCTGGTCGCAGGAGTCAGTTCGACGCCAATATGGTGGAATTGACCCGGCTTGGACGGCGGCGCGGCGTATTGGATGCTATAGCGCGCGCGAATGCGCTCAATCATGTGCTGGAAAGATTCGCCGATCTTCCCCGCTTCCATGGCTTCGCCGCCGCTTTGTTCCGCCAGCTTGAAGATGTCCGAAGGCGTGAAGTCTGAATTAAAGTACCGGCCGGGTTTCGGTAGATCGGGACGCTTCTGCTTACCGATCAGCATGCCGTTCAGCACTGCGTCAGCCGCATACAACTCGTGGATCACTTCTTCATCCGGGATTCTGTAGTTCAGGCTCAGGTTATCGGTAACGATCAGAACCGCGCGGCGGCCACGCGCCGGCTGTTTTTGCAGGTATTGCGCGGCGGTGACAACGGCGGCGTTGATGGACGTGCCGCTGCCCAGCGCGTCGGTGTGGATAGTGTCGCGCATTTCCTCCTCGACGGCGCGAAAGTCCTGCGTTAAGGGCTCGCGCACTTCGGCGCGCTTCGCAAAAAGCACCACGGCCACGCGATCGGCAGGATACAGTTGTTTCAACGCTGCTTGGGCGGTTGCCGCCATCTGCTCCAGGTGGCGGTGCATGCTGCCGCTTACGTCCAGTAGCAGGACCAGATCGAGCGGCTCGGCATCCTGGCCGAAGTGCGCGATCTTCTCCGGGCGGCCATCGTCAAAGATCTCAAAATCCTCCCGTGTCAGCCCAGGCACCACGCGGCCGTTGTGTCCTACTACCTGCGCATCCACTTTCACGAGAACTACGCCCGCGTGAAAGGTTGGGCCTTCGCCCACCGCCTGCTGCGCGAGCGCCGAGTTCGCCGGTAGTAGGATGAAAGCGGGCGCCATGAAGAACATGATCGTCGGCACCGCCGGCCACATCGACCACGGCAAGACCGCTCTGGTCAAGGCGCTCACCGGTATCGACGCCGACCGGCTGGAAGAAGAGAAGCGGCGCGGGATCACGATCGACATCGGTTTCGCTCACCTGCAATTGACGCCGGAACTGCGGCTGGGTTTCGTGGATGTGCCCGGGCACGAACGATTTGTGAAGAACATGCTGGCCGGTGTGGGCGGCATCGACCTGGTGTTATTCGTCGTGGCTGCCGACGAATCCATCAAGCCGCAAACGCGCGAGCATTTCGATATTTGCCGCCTGCTCGGCATCCGGCGCGGCATTGTCGTGCTGACCAAAGCCGATCTCGTGGACCAGGATATTCTCGGGCTGGTGCGCCTTGAGATGGAAGAGTTCGTTGCCGGATCATTTCTGGAGGGCGCTCCCATCGTGGCGGTGAGTTCAACGACCGGCGCCGGCATTGCCGATCTGCGGCGCGAGCTCGAGCAGGTGTCACTCGACGTCGTCGAGAAAAGCTCCTCCGGCCACTTCCGGCTCCCCATCGACCGCTCGTTTTCGGCCAAGGGCTTCGGTACGGTGGTGACGGGAACGTTGATCTCGGGCGCGGTCACGCGCGACCAGGAGGTCGAGCTGTATCCAACCGGCCGCAAGCTGCGCGTGCGCGGCGTGCAGGTCTACGGAAAGCCGGCGGAGCGGGCTACGGCGGGCCAGCGCACGGCCGTGAACGTGGCGGATATTGAGCCGGGCGAAATCCCGCGCGGCATGGCGCTCTCGGAGCCGGGTCGCTTCCGCGCCGTCAAATTGCTGGATTGCACGCTCGATCTGCTGCCCTCGGCGAAACCGTTGAAGCACCGCGCGCCCGTGCATTTCCACGCCGGTACGGCGGAGATCGAGGCCGAAGTTCGCTTGCTGGGCGCGAATGTCCTGAAGCCCGGCGGACGGGCCTATGCGCGCATCGTCCTGCGCGAGCCGGCGCTCCTGCTGCCGGGGGACCGCTTCATCATCCGCATGTTTTCGCCGGTGGTGACGATCGGCGGGGGCGTGGTGCTGGACACCGGCGGCGTGCGCTACCGGAAGGCGGACAATGCCGCGGAGCGGCTCGACATTCTCGCCGGCGCGAATGTAGAAGCAAGAATTGCGTTACTGGTCGGTGAATCGAAATTCGGCATGAGCTTTGGTGATCTGGTGGCCCGTACCGGCTTGATGGAGACCGATCTGGACAAGGCGGCTCGCTCCGGTCCGTTCGTAGTGTTGCGCCAGCCGCAGCCGTGGCTGATGGACCGGGCTTGGTTTGATCGAACGCGCCAGCGCCTGCTCGAAACCGTGCGCGAATTCCACCGGGCGAAGCCGTTGTTGCCTGGAGTAGGCAGGCAGGATCTGCGCGGCCGCGAGTTGGCCGAAGCACCTGCCTTTGTTTTCGACACGCTGCTGGCGGAGACCAAGGACCTCGCGGCCGAAGGCGAGATCGTACGCCTGCGCGCGCACAAAGTCGTGCTCAAGCAGGATGAGGAGCAGGCGCGCGCCGCCATCGAGCGGGCGTTCGAGCAGGCCGGCCTGGCGGTGCCCGCCGTTGGCGAGGTCCTGTCGAAATCGGGCGTCGAGGCCGGGCGGGCGCGGTCGTTGCTACAGATCCTGATTCGCGAGAAGCGGCTGATTCGCGTCAGCGAGGATCTGGTTTTCCATCAATCGGCAATCGACAATCTGCGGCATCTGCTCGCCGGCCGCAAAGCCGTGCGCTTCAACGTGGGCGCTTTCAAAGACTGGACCGGCATCTCCCGCAAGTACGCCATCCCGCTGCTCGAATATCTGGATCGCGAGCGCGTCACGCGGCGCGAAGGCGATGAAAGGCTGGTCTTGTGAGCGCGCCGGAGCGGCTGGTCGAAATCGTGCGCAAGCTCGAGATTGCGCACGTGCGCCGGCACATCTTTCTCTGTGCCGATCAGACCACGCCCAAATGTTCCACGCGCGAAGACAGCCTGGCTTCGTGGGAGTACCTCAAGAAACGGCTGGCGGAACTCGGACTGTTGCAGGGCGAGAACTGTGTTTATCGAACCAAGGCGAACTGCCTGCGCATCTGCGAGTCCGGACCGATTGCCGTCGTATATCCGGATGGCACGTGGTATCACTCCGTGACGCCCGCGGTGGTCGAGCGTATCATTCAGGAACATCTCATCGGAGGCTGCCCCGTGTCCGAATACGTTTTCGCGACGCATCCGCTGGGCTGCGAATAGTGTGGACGCCAGGACGCGCACGGTCATCGCGTACATTGCCGGACGGCTTATTACGGGCAATGCGGGTTGGACCATTCAGGACCAGGACCGAAAGCTGCGCATTCCGCTCGATGGCTGGGTCGATGGCGGCAACATCAGAATTTACGGTCATGAGCGGCACGCCTATCTCTCAGGGCTGGGCGCCGAGGGAAATTACGTGCTGTTCAATCATGCGAGCGAGCGGGGCCTCACGCTGGCGGTCAATGTAGAAGAGCGCACGTTCTCCGGCGCGGACCAGCAGACCTCTTATCATTTCTTCGGTGAGGTGGTGGAGCGCGCCATCCGCCTATACGACTATCAAGACATGCGCTGGCACCTGTACACGCTGTGAGACGCGCGGGCTAATCCGAAATCGCGCTCTCGCCCGGAACGATGGGCCGCGTACGCGGCAGTCGTCCCAGGCGCGCAAGATTGCCTACGAACGCCAGAATACCGACGAACACCGCGAGTTTGACGCTGTCGGCGGCCCGCGTGCGTGGCAGCAGTTTCCATAGGATTCCCAACGCCGGTTGCGCCAGGCAAACCGCCCACACCGATCCGTAGAAGTACCGGCGCTCGTGCCCCTCGCCCTTGGTCGATGGCTTAACGCGCGGCAGGTGGCCGAGCGCGCCCGCAACCCACACCGCCAGCGCCAGCGGAAAGTATGCGTAGGTGTAAATCTGCCGCAGATACCACTTATCAGCCACAATAGCGACGACCAATCCCGTCATGTTCAGCACCGCGAACACGGCCACGGCGCTCCACGCGAAGGTATAGCAAACGCGCCGGTAGAGCGGGTTGGGGCGGTCTTCGGTGAAGCGCAGGATGTAGGGCTTCGGCTCGACCCCCGGAAGTCTTCCGCGCAAACCAGCGATGCCGGTTCCAATCAGCACCGCCGAGAGCCACGCGCCCATCCGCCAGTCGAAACCATGCTCAAACAGATCGAAGGTGAGAGGCCCGGGTGCTATGAAAAAGACCCAGATCCAGATGGGCCAGTGCGCGAACCGGTAGCTGATCTTGTTGCGCTCGCGCAGTTTGCGCCGGCTGGCGAGTTCGACCTTAATGGCGGGATTCAATTTACCGGTACCCGTCTGACACAAGGCCTAGCCGCGCAACAGCAGTTTCTCTCTTGCAACCTCTTGGCCTTTGTTTTCAACTTCGGAGTCCCTGCGATCCGCAAGGGCAAGATCCGGCGCCTTGTTCTTCGCTGTGACGTACTCGTTGTGTAGAATGACTTTTTGACTTCATCACCGTTCTTAGTTTCGCGCGTTTGGTGGAGAGAGACTAGAAAATTCCGATGAAACCCAAAGCCCTTGGTTTGCGAACGCGATACATTCTTCAGCCCGCACCTTTTACTTCGTGGTTGTTGTGTGCTGTTGCCGCGCTGGCGCCTCCGCCCGCCACTGCTCAGGTCAGCGTCCTTACCGATAATTACAACAATTCGCGCACCAACGCCAACCTGAGAGAAACGATGCTGAATACGCTCGATGTGGAACCGAGCCAGTTCGGGAAACTGTTTTCTCTTCCAGTGAATGGGGCCATCAACGCCCAGCCGCTCTACATGCAAGGCGTCTCTATGCCCGGCAAAGGAACCCACAACGTCATTTATGTGGTCACCCACCACAACGATGTTTACGCCTTCGACGCCGATACGCAGGCCAACAGCCTTTGGCACACAAACCTAGGCCCATCGGTTCCCGGCACCGACTACAACGTAGACGATCTCGATCAGATCGGAATCCTGAGTACGCCCGTCATCGACGCGGTCACGAACACCCTCTATGCCGTAGCTCACACCAAGGAAGACGGAAACCACATCTACCGCCTGCACGCGCTCGACGTCACCACGGGCGAGGAAAAGTTCGGCGGGCCCACGGTGATCGAGGCCACTGTACCAGGTACGAGCCATTTCGACAGCCACGACGGTCAAATCGCTTTCGATCCGAGCCAGCACCTCCAGCGGCCCGGGCTTCTCTTGCTGAACAACGTGGTGTATATCGGCTTCGGGTCGCACGACGACATCGGAATCTGGCACGGCTGGTTCTTGGGATACAACGCCGCCAACATCCAGCAACAGGTTTCGGCGCTGAATACTTCTCCCGATGGTTGGGGGGCATCGATCTGGCAGAGCGGGCGCGCTCCGGCGGTCGATGACCAGGGCAACATCTACTGGGGTACAGGCAACGGGTCGTTCGACGGCAAGCGCAACCTGGCGGAGAGCTTCGTCAAGCTGGACACCTCGGCAGGCGTCCCGGTGGTGAGCGACTGGTTCGCGCCCGATAACTGGTCTAACCTGACCGATCTCGATAACGACCTCGGCTCGTGCGGGCCGATCTTAATGGAGTCGGGTCTGGTCGTGGGCGGAGGCAAGGAAGGCGTCATCTACGTGATGGACCGGCGGAACATGGGACACACGCAGGCGGGCAATGGCCAGATTGTGCAGCATTTCCAGGCGCTGGGGTACGGCATCTTCAACATGGCTTATTGGGAAAGGCGGGGCGGTCCGATACTTTATTTGCGCGGCAATCACGACGCGGTGAAGGCCTTCAGGTTTGTGAACGGACAGTTTCAGCCCACGCCGTTTACCAAGAGTGGCTTCACTGCGGGACTACCCTATGACGGCCTGGCGATCTCGGCCAACGGCAGCGCCCAGTATTCGGCCATCTTGTGGGTGACTTCGACCCTGGGCGGAGACAACAACGGCGCCGGAACTTTGCACGCGCTTTCCGCGATGGATCTCTCGAAAGAACTATGGAACAGCGATATGAACGCCGCGCGCGACAGTCTTGGCACTCTGGCGAAATACACGGCGCCTACCATCGCAAACGGTAAGGTCTACGTCCCCACCTTTGCCAACAAACTCGTAGTCTACGGCCTGTTTGCCCAGAAACAGCTCATCGGTGACGTGGTGAATTCCGCAAGTAATCTGGGTGGCGCCATCGCTCCCGGAGAACTGGTTGTGGTCTATGGCTCGGGCCTTGGGTCGGCGACCCTGGCTGGGGCGGAGTTGGATTCTTCAGGCCGGCTCACCAGGAGCGTCGGGGGAACGCAGGTTCTCTTCAATGGGACGGCTGCACCGTTGGTTTATGCGCGAGCGGATCAGGTAGCCGCCATCGTGCCCAGTGCCGTCGCCGGGCAACCCACCGCCAAAATCCAAGTACAGTATCAGAACCAGAGCAGTCCCTCGTTTTCAATCCCGGTCTCGCAAACCGCGCCGGGCCTCTTCACGGTGGATCAAACCGGCCGCGGCCAAGGCGCGATTCTCAATCAGGACAACACGCTCAACGGCCGGCTAAATGCCGCGCCACGAGGATCCATCGTCGTGCTCTGGGCCACGGGCCAGGGCCCAAGTGACCCCGATTGGGCAGAGGATGAACTCGCCGCCGAGCCGTTGCCCAAGCCCACCAATCACGTGAAAGTCACGATCGGCGGTCAAGAAGGGGAAATTCTCTATGCAGGGGCTGCGCCGGGAATGGCGGCCGTGATGCAAGTCAACGTGCGTGTTCCAGCAGGCATAAAGACCGGCAGCGCCATCCCTGTCGTATTGACCATCGGGACCGGCAGCAGCCAGCCGGGTGTCACGCTCGCGGTGCAGTAAAACGACCGCGGCAGCGGGCCGCTTCAGGAAACGAATGCGGCTGGCGCTTACTACTTAACCACGGCCAGCGCGTCCTTCAGACTCTTCTCGATGAGGCCGCACATCTCGTCGATAGCGGGCTCATCCGCGATGAGCGGCGGGCAGACAGCAAACCAGGAAGGGTCGACGCGCATCACGATGCCGTTCTGCAGCGCTGTCCGCTTCATGGCCTTGCCCAGCTCCGGAAAAGGCTCCATGGAGCGCGTGTCTTTCACCAGTTCGACACCGCGCAGCACGCCTTTGCCGCGCACTTCGCGCACCACGCCGTATTTCTTCAGGCACTCGAGCCGCGACGCCAAATAGTCGCCCAGACGCACGGCCTTTTCGTCCAGATGGTGCTCCACCATCTCGTCCACTACGGCGATGCCGACTGCGCAGGCCAGCGGGTTGCCCGCGAACGTGTGGCCGTGAGCGAACTGCACGCCCGCTTCCGGCGGCCCGATGAACGCATCCGCCATTTCCTCTCGCGCAATCATCGCACCCAGAGGGATCACGCCGTTGGAAATTCCCTTCCCCGTGCAGATGATGTCCGGCGTCACGCCGAAAGTTTGCGCCGCGAACATGCGGCCCGTCTTGGCGAATCCGGTGATGACCTCATCGAAAATCAGCAACACATTGTGGCGGTCGCAAGCTTTGCGGATGATCTGGAAATATTCGTCGGTGGGCGTAATGATGCCGCCGGTATTGCCCACCGGCTCCACAATCACGGCGGCCACGGTTTCCGGATCTTCGCCGATGATAGTGTCTTCGACGCTCTCCGCCGCGAACCGGTTGGCCTCTTCCCACGTGGCGAAGCGGTCGCGATAGTAGCTGGGCGGAAAAACTTTTACGAAGCCCGGCATCTGCGGCTCAAACTTGGTCTTGCGCGGTCCGGTGCCGCTGGCCGCCATGCCGCCGAACGTGCCGCCGTGGTAACCGAAATAGCGACTAATGAACTTGTATTTCCCCGGACGGCCGGTCTGCTTGAAATACTGGCGCACGAATTTGAGCGCCGACTCGACCGCTTCCGATCCTCCGCTGTACGCCTTCACAAACTTCAGGCTGCCCGGCGTAACCGATCCAAGCTTGTCGATGAAATCGAGAGTGATATCTGCGATACCATGCAGCGGCGGCGCGAACGTGATCTTCTCCATCTGGCGGTGCACGGCTTCGTGTAGCCGCGGATGTCGATGGCCGAGGCTGGCCACAAAAATCCCGCCGATGGCGTCGAAGTAGCGCTTACTCTCGACGTCCCAGTAGTACAAGCCGTCGGCTTTGTCGACGATCAATGGTTGCTCGAGGAACTCGGACGTTTGTTGATAATCGATGTAGGTGTGTTTGAGGAGGTTGACTTGTCGCGGTGTCAGTTTCATGGGTGCGTCGGCTCTCCCACGAGCGTGAATACGGCCTCTTCCGGCAGCTCGAATTCCACCAGGCCATTTTTCGCGGAAAGCATTTCGGTCCTCACACAGTTTAGCTCACGTGTGGTTTCGTAGAGCGACCAGCGCAAGCCTGTGCCGCCATCCGGCACTGCAAGCTGCACGTGACTGGACCCGCCCATCTTCACGCCCACAATTGTCATCGAGTCCGTCGCGCCATGGCGGAATGCGGAAACCAGCAGGCTTTGGGCGTCGGAGGTTGCGCCAATGCGCTGCGCGCCAGGGCGCACGAAATGGTAAAGCTGCTTGGCTGCAAAGTAGCGTTTCTTGGGCGAGTAAATATGATCGGCGTTCTGCACCAGGCCGTAAAAGGTCAGCCGCGGATAGTGCTCATGATAGTTATCGTAGGCATCCCAGAACAGCGCGGCGCTGGCGCCCTGATTGAGCGCGGTCAGTGCCCGGTGCGTGGCGGCCAGCGAAAAGCTTTTCCACTCATTGGCGGCGGAGCGGTCGAGATCGCTCAGATCGCCGTATTCCGTCAGCCAGACGCGCACGTTCCGGTACTCGCTGGCCTGGACACGCGCTACCTGCGGACCCACCGAATCGGCCCGGTAGGTGTGGAACGAGAATACGCCCACCTGTTTCATCAGGTCCGCGCTTTGCATAATGGGCGTGATGTAGTCGTTGTCGATGCGCGCCTGTTCTGCGACCACCAGCTTGATGTCGGCCAGTCCCTCCTTGCGCATGCGCCGCGCAATGGCGCCGAGCACCTTGGGCATTTCGTCGGGATCGATGCGCGGGCCCTCAGGCGGATAACAGTCGGTCTCATTCACCGGGCCGAAATATTCGTAGTCGATGCGCGCGCGCGTTCGCGCATACACCGCGAGCGAGACTACGGTCTCCGCAAATTCGTCGTACATCGACGCTTTCAGGTGATCCGGCTTGCCGGACGGCTGTTCCCGGCAGACCTTATGTGTAGGCGGGCCCTTGGTATCCATCATCCACTCCGGCGGCACTCCGCTCAGCGTCAGATACGGCCGGATGCCGCGCGCGTTGAGATACCGGGCCGCTGCCCATGACGCCTCAAACGGCGGCGCCGAGTAACGATCGTTGTAATACTCCCAGTTCATGGTGTTGGGATCGTCGTTATCGTTCACCGCTTCCCAGTTGGTCAGCCCGTAGGGGTCGAGCCGGAAGATCGTCGCGCCCAAATCGTCGATCAGCATGTCGATCATGGGCTTCTGCGCGTCGCGGAAGTACGTCCCGTTGAAATTTACGCCAAAGCCGTCGATGTACTGAAAACGCTGCGCGGGGTCGATGGTGATGCGGGCCGGCGCCTGCGCGAGGAGCGCGGGAACAAGCGCCAGCCATAGAAGTTGGGACAGCCTCGCTATGCCCCCAGTGCGATGGTTCATCTAAGAGCCAGTCTGCGAGCTTATCAGATTTGGGTATGAGCACGCCATGCGGTTTGGCATTGAATTTCCAAGTGAAAACATCTGGTTCTTATGGGCTTTGAAGGCCTCAGGTAAGTGACGGCCGCAATTCAAGTCAATTACTTACTTAATGTTCCGCAACATCTGACGATGAATCATCCACAAGGATTGTGTGACCGGTCCGACTCTCCCTGATGGAGCCTATGAGCATATTGATCATCGACGATGACCCGGATGACCTGACCGTGCTGCAATCCATCCTGGCGGTGGCCGAGCGCTGGAGCTTCGTGGTGGCGCGGAACGCGGAGGAGGCTCTTCGCACCCTGGAATCGGGCGAGGTCGAGATGGTACTGGCGGACATCATGGCGCCCGCGACCGGCGGTCTGGAAATCTGCCGCCAGATCAAAGCGCGTGCCGGCATCTCGCACACCCCGGTAGTCATGATCATGAGCACTTCGGAGCGCACGTATCTAACGCAGGCCTACGAAGCGGGCGCGTGCGATTACCTCATGAAACCGCTGGACCCGGCGGAGGTAACGGCTCGCGTGGGCGCTGTGCTCAGAAGCAAAGACGAGGTGGAGCGCAGAATAGCCCGCGAGCACGAATTGATGGCCACCACCCGCAAGCTGCAAGCATCGAACCAGCAATTGCTTCGTCTCTCAGTGGTGGACGCAGTCACCGGCGTCGCCAATCGCCGCGCGTTCGATCAGACGCTCGATCGTATCTGGCGGAGCGCTTCACGCCATGCGTGGGAAGCGGCGCTGGTCATGATCGATATTGACTTCTTTAAGAGCTACAACGACAGCCTCGGACATCCGGCTGGCGACGCATGCCTCCGCCGGGTGGCTCGAGGACTGACCGATGTCCTCAAACGGCCCGACGATTTTCTAGCGCGATATGGTGGCGAAGAGTTCGCTGTCATTCTGCCGCAAACCGACCAAGCCGGCGCCGCGGTAGTGGCGGAACGATTGCGCCGTTCGATCGAAGCACTGGACATCGGCCACCCGGAATCGCCTCTAGCCAATCATTTGACCATCAGCCTGGGCGTGGCCTCGATTCTCCCCACGCGAGAGGCGGCCCGGTTCACACTGATCTCCATGGCAGATGAAGCACTTTACGGGGCTAAGAGATCCGGGCGCAACCGCGTATCGACTCTCGCCGAATCCTATCAGCGGACGTTGTCCGGTTTTGCGGCAGGCCAATCCCACAACCGGACACCAAGGCTTGCCGAATTGTTCGAAGATCGTCTTAAACCCCAATAGCCCTATCAGTTGCTGGCAGTAGAGCCGCGGCACGTGACTTGCCTTACCGGACGGACAACCACGTCGGGGAGGCTGGATGGCAACGCTGATCAAAGGTATCCTTTACGGTGCGCGGAAGCTCGTCCAAAATCACAGCCTTACAGTTATTGCTGTTCTGGCGCTGGCGTTCGGCATCGGCGTGCAGACCGCCATCTTCAGTGTTATGAGTGCTATTCTGCTCCGTTCCCTGCCGCTTCGCGATCCTTCCAGCCTGGCGATGGTGTGGGAGAAATCCCCGTCCAACCACAACCCTAAGGTCATTTCGCCCGCGAGTTACCCGGACCGGCATAGACACAACCGCGTCTTCGGCGATCTGGCGGCTGTGGTCGATATTTTCCACTTCAATTTGACGGGCGAGGGCGAACCTGAGGAACTGCCGGCGGGCGCCGTTTCGGCGAACTTTTTTCAGATGATTGGCGTAGAACCGGTCATCGGGCGCGCATTTCTACCGGCGGAAGACACGCGAGGCCGCGATCACGTGGTCATCTTGAGCCACCAGGTGTGGCGGCGGCGTTTCGGCGCGAACGTGGGAATCCTGGGGAAGAGCCTAACGCTGAACGGTAAGATGTACCGAGTGATCGGGATCTTGCCCGCGGACTTCTCCTGGAACAATCGCCGCACGGATCTGTGGGTCCCCTATGTTTTCAACCTTAACCGCGATTACCGGGCGGCCCGCGCGGTCACTCTATGAGCGGCGTCGCGGTTGCATTCGTCGACAGAGTCAACCAAACATTCTTGAGGAGAAGGCAATGCGTGTGATACGAACCATCGTTCTGATTCTTGTGGCTATCGGCGCGCTGGCCCCCGTGGCACGGCCCAGCGACTTTAACTGGCACGGACGTCTCGCTCAGGGACAGTCTGTCGAAATCAAAGGTGTCAACGGCGCGATTCACGCCGAACGCAGCTCTGGCGCGGAAGTGACCGTCGAGGCCACTAAAAGCGGCCGCCACAGCGATCCAAACTCCGTCACTGTTCAGGCCGTGCCGCACGGCGACGGCGTCACCATCTGCGCAATCTATCCGTCGAGCGACTGGGGACGCCCCAACGAATGCCAGCCAGGCTCGGGCGGGCGCATGAACGTCAACAATAACGACGTCAAGGTGGAGTTCACTGTGCATATCCCGGCGGGCGTGCGCTTTATCGGGCGTACCGTGAATGGAGAGGTCGAGGCGGCTTCGCTCACTGGCGACGTGCAGGCACACACGGTGAATGGCAAGATCCGTATCTCGACCGCGGGCTCGGCCGAAGCCAAAACGGTGAACGGCTCAATCACCGCGCGCCTGGGACAGGCGGCAGGGCTGAAGCCGCTCGAATTTCACACCGTGAATGGGGGCATTGACCTGGAGCTGCCGGCCACGGTCAACGCCAACGTCCATGCCAGCACGGTCAATGGTCACATCTCGACCGACTTCCCGTTGATGATCCACGGAAAGTTCAGCGGCCGCGAGATCACGGGCGCGATCGGACAGGGCGGTCCGGATCTGAGCCTGAAGACAGTTAACGGGAGCATCGAACTGCACCGCGCGGGGAGCTAGTGATATTCAGTGGAGGCCGGCCGCTGATTATCAAGCGCGGCCCGGCATCGATTCGCGCCGGCAAGAGTAGAGGAGTCAAATGCACAACCTGATCCAGGACCTTCATTACGCCGTCCGCATGCTGCGCCGCAATCCCGGATTCACAACGGTTGCGGTGCTGGCGCTGGCGTTGGGCATTGGAGCCAACACGGCTGTGTTCACGGTGGTGAACGGCGTTTTGCTGCGGCCGATGCCGTTTCCCGAACCCGAGCGGCTGTTCCTGGTTTCATACTCGCCTGAGCACGGTCCTTTCGATTTCGGACCCTCGATGGTGGACAGCCACTACCTGGAGTTCCGGCGCGACGACAGGTTGTTTGAGCACACGGCGGTGTTTCAGAATGGCGCTCCCAATCTGACGGGCGCCGGTGATCCGGTCAAATTACGGGCGGGAAATGTCACGCCGGACTTCTTTTCGGTGCTGCGCGTCATCCCGGCGATGGGCCGGAATTTTCTGCCGGAAGAAGGCCAGCCGGGCCGCGGTCAGGTGGTAGTGCTTAGCGACAAGCTGTGGCGCGGCCGTTTCGGCGCGGATCCGCGGATCCTGGGCCGATCGATCAAGCTGGACGGCGTCAATCAAACTGTGATCGGCGTCATGCCTGCCGGATTCAACTTCCCGAACGACGCCGAGGCATGGAGACCCATGGCGTTGATGACCGATCCGGGTAACTCATTCCGGCTGCCGGTGATTGGACGGCTGAAACCCGGAGTATCAGCGCAGCAGGCGCAGGCGGAGCTGGAAACCATGTCGCCGCGGTTCACTAAACATGAAGGAGAGGACCGGAGCGGCATGGTGTCGCGCATCGTTCCTCTGAAAGAGCTTCTGGTCGCCGACATCCGGCTCTCGTTGCGAATCTTCGCCGGCGCCGTGGGCTTCGTGCTGCTCATCGCCTGCGCCAATGTGGCCAATCTGTTGCTGACGCGCGCGGCGGGCAGGCAACAAGAGATGTCGGTGCGCGCTGCGCTCGGTGCCAGCCGCTGGCGCCTCATGCGGCAACTCCTGACGGAAAGCACGCTGATTTCGCTCGCCGGGGGCGCAGGCGGTGTCTTAATGGCTCTCTGGGGCGTGCCCGCCCTGCTTGCTCTGGCGCCCGACGGGAAAATTCCGCGCGTGGAGCAGATTCACATCGATGGATGGGTGCTCGCCTTTACGATTGGCGTCTCCGTGATTGCGGGGATCGCGTTCGGCCTGGCGCCCGCCCTCCAGGGCGCGCGCCGCGAGCTACGTGATGCCCTGAGCCAGAGCGGGCGGACGCTGACGGGCCGTCATGAAGCACTGCGCAGCGCGCTGGTGGTGGCGGAAATCGCGCTCGCGCTAGTGCTGCTCACCGGTGCCGGTTTGATGCTCAAGAGCTTCCTGCGCCTGCGCGCCGTGGACCCCGGCTTCCGCCCTGAGAACGTTCTCACCTTGACGGTCGACCTGCCCGACTCCGTGTATCACACCGCGCTCGAGATGCAGACGTTTCATGAGCGGGCGCTGGCGAAACTGTCGGCCTTGCCGGGCGTGGTGGCCGCGGCCGCGGTAAATTATTTACCGCTCGCTGGGCCGCTGATAATCGGTGATTTCCATCTCGAAGGCGGCCGGCCGATGCCCCCGAAGTACACAGTAGACAAACCCTGCGTGAGTCCCGGATATTTCCGCGCCATGGGTATCCGCTTGTTGCGAGGGCGCGAGTTTACGGACCGTGATAATGCCGCGGCGCCGGGTGTCGTGATCCTGAGCCAGTCCGTGGCGCGGCGCCTCTGGCCCGGCGAAGATCCGGTCGGCCAGCGAATTACCATGGAAGATCATGCGACGCCCAAGGACTGGCTCACGATTATAGGCGTGGTGGATGACGTAAGGCAGCAAAGCCTCAGCAAGGGCGCGGATCATGCCATCTACCGGCCTTATCTCCAAGTCAGATACCCCTTCTTTCTGATGCACATGACCTTCGCGGTGCGCACGGCGTCGGATCCGCGGCAACTGGCGCCCGCGCTGCGCAAGGTGCTTCACGAAGTGGATCGCGACCAGCCGGTCGAATCCATCGCGCCCATGGCGGACTTCATCAATGCGAATACCGCCGAGCCGCGCTTCCAGGCACGCCTGCTGGGGGCGTTTTCGCTGCTGGCCCTGATCCTCTCGGCCGTCGGTATTTATGGAGTGCTGGCGTATGCCATCACCCAGCGGACGCACGAGATCGGCATCCGCATGGCGCTGGGAGCAGAGTCGGCGGATGTTCTGCGCATGGTGCTGCGCCGCACGCTGATTCTGGCGGCCTCTGGCATAGCTCTGGGCACGGCGGGCGCGCTAGCGGTCACGCGCGTGCTCGCGAAATTCCTGTTCGAGGTAAAACCCACCGATCCCGCAACCTTCATCGTGGTAGCGGCGCTGCTGGCCGGCGTTGTCCTAGTGGCGGGCGCAATTCCAGCGCGCCGCGCGTCCAATGTCGATCCCATGGTGGCGCTGCGGTATGAGTAGCCTGCGCTGTGCCACGCGCTCTTCACACTACCCGCCTCCAGGGTCGATCCGGTGGAAGCATTAAGATATGAATAAGCCATGGAACCGATGATCCGACTCAACAACATCGAAAAATATTACGAAGCCGGCTACGGAAAAACTTTCGTCCTGCGCCGCATCACGCTGGACATCAAAGAAGGAGAGTTCGTCACCATCATGGGCCCGTCCGGGGCCGGTAAATCCACGCTGCTCAGCATATTAGGGATGCTGGACGGCTCTTGGACCGGTGAATTTCACTTTGCCGAGCAGCCCGTCCACAAACTGAACACCAAGCAGCGCGTCGAGATCAACAAGAAGTATATTGGGTTCGTTTTTCAAAGCTACCATCTCATTGATAATCTTACGGTTTACGAGAACCTGGACATCCCGCTTTCCTATCGGAACATCAAATCGGCGGAGCGTTCCGGCCTGGTTTGCGACGT